>Ga0209505_1000099_pt1 | contig 68184 bp, 37 predicted proteins | sample COGITO_mtgs_1103_2_FD_184794 | JGI IMG/M metagenome (GOLD analysis project Ga0209505, IMG submission 184794) | Pelagic marine microbial communities from North Sea - COGITO_mtgs_110331 (SPAdes) (version 2) | ecosystem: Environmental > Aquatic > Marine > Epipelagic ... | reverse complement strand
ATCCGTTCATCGAGTTCACCTCTGCTGGTTTCAGAGGTGACGGTGAATACACTTGCAACAGAGCGTGCTCGAACTACTTAAGTATTCCTTCGGATAAACTTACTGACGCGGAAAAGGCGCGGTTTGTTTCGCTTTGCGGAGACAACGGAGACAGCACGTGGGGCTTTGCCGACCGTGGTTTCGCGGATAAGGACGCTATCGCTCCGGCGGGTGCCATGTATTTCTGGAACGGCCAGCTACAACACTTACCGAACAAGAACTACCAAAGTTCTGCTTTGGAATACGCGCAATGCGCGTACTTCATCTCCATCATCATCGTCCAATGGGCCGATTTGTTGATTTGCAAGACGAGAAAGCTTTCTCTCTTCCAGCAAGGCTTACAAAACGATTTCATGAACTTTGGTTTGTTGTTTGAAACCGTCCTCGGGGCGACTTTGGTATACACTCCAGCCTTGAACACTGTCTTTGGTACTCGACCGTTGCACATCTTGCACTGGTTTCCGGCCGTTCCGTGGTCTATGTTCATCTTCACCTACGATGAGATGAGAAAGGCGATCATGAGACAAAATCCGGACGGCTGGTTGAATTCGTACACGTACTGGTAAAAGCGACTCCGCGGAGATGAAGGAATCGTTTTATCACAAACGGTGATAAACGAGAACACACAGAAGAAAAACAATGAAAGTAATCACAATATAATTTTAGGTTGAGGGAAGTCTGTCCTCGCGTTCATTAGCACAGTTTATAGAGCAACGGACGTTTATTTTTTTCAGGCGGTTTTTTCAAGTAGATTAAAAGATTTTGGTTTTAATACGCAAAATTCACACATCGCCCGTTTGTCAAATCAGTCAATCATCAAAACGTTTCTTCGTTTTCCTTATCGCTGTCGACGGCGTTGTCTTCTTCTTCTTCTTCTTTTTCTTCTTCTTCTTGTCCTCCTCCCTCCGTATTGTTCACGTCTGCGCCCCATTTCGTATTCGGCTCGCATTCGTGAAAATACTTCCTCTTCAACGCGCCGTGATCCCACAACGCTCCGCACCCTTCGTCGTGCGCCTCGAATCGATGCACTTCCCCGTTTTCCTTCGTCGCTCTCGAATACGCCGGCCCGTGTCGCATTCTGTGTTCTTTCCAGTGTTCCACGTAGCAATTCTCCGAACAAAAGAATGCTCTTTCAAAAGCGTCAACGACAACTTTCATTTTGCGTTCTTTGTACATCTCCAAACACTGCGCGCACTCCAATCGCATCATCGCATCTTTCGATTTCTCGCACCCGCACCCGGAACACGATAAAGTCACCGCATATCTTGGCACTCCCCGGTCTAATTTATGGCACGCGTCCATATACGCTCGATCGCTGTCGATACCTTCGTCAAAATCCTGGAATTTCTGATCTCCGGTTTTCTTAAAATGCGCTCGGTTCGCGTCTCTCATTTTCTGCTCGTTCTCTTTCACCGCGTCGTGCCAAAATTTATCCCAGTGAGTAAACGACCTCGTTTTCGTCGAGTTTGGCTTCGTCTCCGTCGTCTTCAAATCCTCCTTCGAGGTCTTTCGTTGATCATGCGCAGAGGCAGACATTATTATTATAATAATTTAATAAAAAGAAACCAGGCGTTTTTTTTTAAATAACGAGCGAGCGTTTTTTGAAAAGAATTAAACAACAGACCCCAAAAAGAAGAAGAAGAAGACATTTTCCTCTCAAACAAACAACCAGACGCAGGACCGAGAATACTATGCTCAACGCGTGCTGCGGAGGCATCCGACCAGGACACGAAGATACTAAAGAAGGAGGAGTCTCAGGCTTGCACGATATGAGCACGATCGAGCTTCCCGTTGGACACGTGAAGATCGATCCCGAAGGTTCGTTGTTTCCATTTTTCGCGTGCGATTCAAACATCTCTCTCGCGCGCGCGATGATGATTTGGTTTTAAGTTTGTGTCGATTGAATGCAAACAAACCGCGTAATTCGTTGCTGACGTACAAGTATTACTTCTCATCGTCATCATCTTTTTTTCAGACCCGTGGCCGTTGGAAACGTACAACCCACCCAAACACGTGTACAAAATGCGCGACGAGAAAACTGGATATTTGCAAACGTTCCCGTTCGAGGAGAACAACCCGATGCCGGAGGCGTTCGAGAGGACGTCGGAGTATCTCGTGAAGTTACTCGACCCGGTGATTAAACCGAAGAATTCAGAAGGAGGAGGCGAAGGAGGCGCGTCCACGAGTCAACCATCATCGTCTTCGAATACTAATAACAACGAGGGAGATCAAAAATCGAAGAAGAAGAAAGAAAAAGTAAAGAAGCAGTCTCAACCGCCGCAAGAGGAAGCGGACCCGTTCGCGAAGGCGAACTTGACGGTTGGTAAAGTGTTAGAGGCGAAAGCGGACGACGCGTGGTCGGAGAAGTTGTATCTGTGCAAAGTCTTAATCGGCGAAGACGAGGAGAAGGACGTGAAGCAAGTCGTGACTGGATTGAGGAAATACGTAAAGAGAGAAGATTTGGAAGGGAAGTTAGTTCTGACTATTATTAATTTGAAGGTAGCCAAGTTAGCCGGAGAGACGAGCGAGGCGATGATTTTAGCGACGGAGAGCGGCGAAGGCGAGAGCGTGGACGTGAAGTTGGTCAAAGTTCCAGACGGAGCGAAGATTGGCGAGAAGGCGTTCATTGAAAACGAAGAGGATAAGAAGCCGGAAACGTACCCGAAGGAGTGCAAGAGTAAGTTATGGGAGCAAGTGAAGCAAACGCTCGTGATTAAAGGAGGGAAGGCGACGTATCAAGGGAAGAATGTGGTCGTCGCGAGCGGATTCGTGACTGGCCAAGACGGCGTCGCGGACGGGGCGTTTATCAAGTAACAATGTAGCCGCTTATTTTATATATTTGATGTTATACCTCGTCGACGTTAAATCAGTATCGATCAATTGTTTACCAATTTGTTGACCAACTCTACGGAGTTTTCGCGACCGGGCGTTCCTCCGAACGTCAACGAAGAGACCCACGAGAAGGGGTCGTTCGCGTCGCTCTTTTGCGATGTCAACTCGATGGAGTATCCTGCAAATACAATCGGCCACGGTGCTTTATCGTTGTATTCGACTTCGTGCACTATCTCTTTTTTTGCGTTCAACAAGAGTAACTTTTCGCCTTTGTTGTTGAGTCTGAACGGTAACGCGGCGTCTTTGACGACGTCGCTCGCGCCTTCATTTTCGCCGTAAGCGATTTCAAACTTGGTCACATTCTTCGCAACTACGATTCTCTCTTTCGGTTTTATCGTCGTGTTCGAAGGAAACTGGAACATAGAGGACTTCGCCAGATTCTTTTCGTCCGAGAAGAACCACCCGCTCACGTCAACCTCGTCCGTTCCGCTTGGATTCAGAAACTCAACCCACTCGCCGCTGGCTTTTTTTTCGGTATCATCCGTCGTCACCTCTGGCGAAGAAGATTCCGACGACTTAGTTTTGATCGGATTGTACATGATTTCGCTGATTAGAATCGCTCCGAAATCCTCCTCCGATGGCTTTACCTTCTTCGCTTCTTTTCCTTCCACTTCAAAGAAAAACCTCGTTGTTTTTGTCGTCGTTTTTGCCCCGACGAAATAAAAAAACAAAACGAGGGGAAGGCAAAAAAAGAACTTTGGGCGGTGGTGGCTTCTCCTCCTTTTCGTCGTCTTCATCGTTGGTGTTCTTGTTGTTCTTGTTCTTGTTGTCATCGTCGTCGTCGTCGTCTTTCCGTCGATGTACGTGTGTGTTCGATGAGAAGTCTTTTTTTACTCTTATATTATAAACTATCAACCTCTCGTTCTTTTTTTGTGTAGTCTCTCGTGTATTTTTCTTAATTTTGCTTTTAATTTTTTTTTATTGGTTAAACCCTGATTTTGAGCAGATGAGGGAGAGATTTCACCCTTTTTTAAAGAGAGATTTTCACCCTCTTTTGAGGAGGAGAGAAAGCCTTGTGAAGTACTTTTAGCGCGACACATCCGACCAACAAGCGTCATATTCCGCACCCAAACACATTTTTATCTACACCACACACATAAAACATGTCCGCGATCGCCCAAATCACGAACAGATGCGTCTCCGTCGCGTCTGTGAGCAGAAAAACGCAAACGAAGAGAGTCGCCTCGCCGGTACGTTAGAGATTTCCGCGCAGTTCTTTTTTATATTTTTGATTGATTATTGTGGGTGTGTGTCATCCGGGATGTGGGAGAGATAAAATGCAGAGCCGTGTGTTTCATTCATCATCGGCGGCGACTTTTGTCGGTCGTCGTTTACGTCGCTTGGACAAAACGAATCTGGATTCGCGCGAAGGAAGTATTCGTGCGCGAGAATGTGCACGGATGCGCGCGTTCGCGTGGTCGCATGCGCGTGACCCGTTCGCGTGGTGGATATCGCTTCCCTCGTACCCCGCATAAAATAATCTCCCTCGGATCGGACTCCCCTGTGCTTTGAACGAAGAATTTGTTTTTTTTTCCTCTTTTCTTGGAGGGGCGGAGAGGATAGGATTATTTTCCTCTCTCAAACCTTTAAATATTATTTACTTCAAACGCTGACCGGAGACTTATTATTATTACTACTACTACTACTATTACAGGCGCAAGCTTCTCTCAAGCAAAAGTTTGAATCCGCGAAGGTTGTCGCGCCGGTTGTCTTGACCAACTTGGTCATGACCATGCCGGCGCACGCCGAAGCGGGTAAATTGTTTGACTTCAACTTGACTTTGCCGATCATCGCGGCGGAGTTTTTGACTTTGATGTTCATCTTGGACAAGACCATGTTTGGCCCGGTTGGTAAAGCGTTGGACGACAGAGATGAACTGATCCGATCCCAATTAGCCGCCGTCGGCGGTAACACCGAAGAGGTTGACAAATTGATTGCGGAGAAGGACCAAATCATCGGCGATGCGAGAGCCGCAGTCGGTAGAGATGTTGCCGCATTGAAGACGGAGATGGACGCGAAGATTGCCGCTGAAGCTGCGAGAGCGAAGGCTGACGTCGACCGTCAAATTGCGGACGCGATGAGTACGATTGATGCGGAAAGAGAGAGCTCCAAGGCACAAGTTGAATCCCAAGGCCAAGCCATTGCGGACCAAATTGTCGCCAAGGTTGTCGAAGTATAAAGAGTTAGAGAGAGAGAGAGGAAAACAACGACAACACAACGAAAAATTAAAAGCCGCTTTGCATCATACATACTACCACAACGCCATCACCGCCACAACATCAACAACAACTATATAAATATAACTATGATACCATCATTGATTTTTAGCAGATAGATACATAAAAATGTTTTGACAATCAATCCTTACGAGTGATTTTAACTAACTTTATTTAAACTACTATTCACTATTCTTATTCTTCGCCGCGCGTTTTTCAGCGCGTCTGTTTTTCGCCCCACTTCCAGGCGTTTGCTTCCTCTTTCTCGTTTTTGGCTTCGGCGTCGACGCGGACGGCGTTGGCGTCTCCTTCCCAGCCTCTATCTTCTCCCGCTTCTTTACAAAGACGGAAGAAGAGAGGGAGGAGGAAAAGAAGAAGACTTCTCGTAACTTTGCCTCTATAAGAACCTCGTTACCTTCGTTTTGAGTATTGGAAAGCATCAAATCTTCGATTGTATTTTTAATATTCTTCGCTTCGGGAGCGTTTTCATCCAGCAAGAAATCTAAGAGCAACGCCAAAGCCGCATTTACTTCTCTCCTTCTACGGCGGTCGTAATCGCTTGCGATGGTTTTCGCAAACGTTCGCACGTCCGATGAAGTGAAGAGAGCGTCTTGCAAAACATCCGGAGCGTTTAGCAGCGTCCGGCATAGAAACCGCGAGGCCACTTTCGGTTCGTTCTTCGCAGAGAAGTGTTCGTTTAACCACCCGGTTAGGTGAGAGATGGAAGCTGCAATCGATATCGCCGCGGGTTCGACCGCTGCAGTCGTCGTCGTCATTTTTGTCTCGTCTTCTTCTTCCACCAGTAAGCAAGAAAAATCAAAGCTCGAGATTTCGAGGATTTCTGCAAGCGCGGTCTTGATGGCCAGCGAAGGAGAGTCCTCGACGTCATCGTTGTTGTTATCTGCGACGACGATCAGGCGGCACAGCTCAGATACCGTGGCGAGTTGGCTGTTCAACTTGGGCCGTTTTTCCAAGCACCTTGAGACGGTGGCGTGGAGTTCGAGATATGGTTTGAAACATTTCTTCGCGACGAGATAATCCGATGTGGAATAACTGCCATCTCTCGAGTTTGATTCGCCGCGCGTGTCGCTGGATTCCAATCGAGATAAAATTGCACTTCTCACGCGTCGCACTGCGTCCACGAAATCTCGTCCAGCAAACACGAACGCGTCGGGTGCTTCTGCTAAACCTTTTAAAATCATTGCAGAGAGCACGGCCACATGACTTCGATGCTCGACGGATACATCCTGCGCCGAGGAAACCGAAGCTCGCGGGTATACGCTTTCTTCAATACGTCTCGTCAAGAATGCAACAAAGCTCACATGTTCGACAAGTTCGAGCGAGAAGGAATCGCTTACATTTTCGCACACATTCTTGATCAATCGCATGGTTCTTGACCGCACGTTGCTGTCCGCGAGCGCGTGCGAGCACGTTTGTGAGCTCAAAATTTCAAGCACAAACTGTTTCCGAAACACCCGCGAGGATAAGTTTTCTTTATCGCCCAAAGAGTGGAAGGAAGAATTGAGTTGACGAAGTGCCCAGGTTCGCTTGGTTTTCGCATCGGCATCTCCGGCGTTTACCAGCGGGAGAAACATAGGCAAACGATCGAGATCTATGGACATGCGTTTTAAGACTTGCTTGTTGGCGACGACGAAGAATTCAGATTCCGGTCGACAGGCGAGCCACATGGCTTCGGCCGCGAACGACGTCGCCGTTGTTGGCCAGACGACATCTTCTGCGTGTTGACACTTCCTTTGCATGATCATTTTTTCTTCATCATCTCGCGTGAAGATGCCGTTGTTCCACATATCGTTTGAGTTTCGAATCCATCGCAAAATGGAAAGGACTTGCGTTCGTTCGCGAAACGACGCTCGCGCCAACATCACATCGGTTAAATCGATATCTTCTCCGTCTTCGGTTTTCCCGGTGACTATACGAGTCACAATTTCATCCATGATTGATAATATCGCTCTCGCGAGACGACGAAAATTAGTATCGGTGGAGGAAAGTGCTGATATTGCAACCGAGAGAATGCCCGAACGCACACACTCTCTCGGCGAAAGCGATTCTGTTTCCAGGTTTCGCAGTGTCATTGGAAGTATCCAGGACGGATCGTACGCCAATCGGTTGATAATTTCGTTCCCATTGGTAAGCAGCACATCTTCCGTATCACTATCTTCCCAGAAGAAAAGCTTTCGTCTTTGAGGAAAAGCAGTCGCCGTCATCGCACTTCGTCTGCAATCCAAAAGCGACGTACCGATTGCATTACCGACGCGTTCTTTCAATGACGCTTTTGTATCGCTGACGTCGTCGTTGTTATCATCATCATCGTTAAATACTAGCCTACTCCAAGTACTGCCTTCGAAAAACTTTTCAGCCGCGCTTCCAAACACAAAGCCGCACTTTTTAAGAACGTCTTGTCCAGAAAGTGAATCGAGCGTTACCATAGTTCGCTTGATGCAAGAATCGAAAGCAGATGACGACGCGTTATACCCTTTAAGCAAAAGAGGTAAAACATGAACTGATTTCTCTGTCGCCCATATATCTGGCTGCGATTGCTGCGTATCCTTGTGTAGGCGATGTTTTAGTTCGAGAGACGCGTGCAGAACTTTTGCAAACCGCAGCTTCAATTCTGCAAATTGCTTTTGATTTTGCGGCGGTGAGAAGGACGACACAGAAGCAGAGACTTTCTCCGAAAGCTCGTCCACGCGTTCCCGAACAAAGTGCATCGAAGACGGATTTTGCGGAAGGGAATCCAAAAACTCATTCGTATTTTCGTATTCTTCCAACTCTCTTCGCGACAAAAGGGCGTGCTCAAATTTTTCATTCTCGCACACGCAATCGAAGCTTGACATTGCAAACTCCTCAAATACTTCACGCAGTTTATCCCTTTTCTTCATTTTCTTTGCATTATTTGGCGTGAGGGCTGCAACGATTTTAGCCATCGCTTCTACTCTGCGATGGTTTTTTAGCGTTTTCGCCTTGAGCGAGGAGGAGACAAACATTCGCGCGGCGTTGACTAATTCGATAACATCGTCTTCGTTGCTGAGCATAAAATTCTCGTTCACCGCAAAAGTGAATGCGTTGTTACAGTTGAGAACATCGGCATCATCCACATTCGCACGTTTATCCCACAACTCGAGTTCTTCTTTAATTCTATTCCCCAGAACTTGCTTGAACGTGCGGTAGTCCGCACCGGACTTCAATTCATCCAGAAGTACTAACTTTCTTAAAATAAAGCTAACGCATCTTACGCGATACACTCCAGGACAGTTCACGTCAAAGCATACGTTGAAAGCGTTCATTATATTCTCCACGCGTTCTTTCTCGAAAGTCTCTTTAAAATATTGATCCGTCAACGCATCTGAAAGTTTCTTCTCAAAAATATTCTTCTGTTTCTCGTTGTCACCATTTAATTCAATTTGAACAGCTCGAGCGGAGCACACCATATTTCCATGGGTTGTTGGATTCATTTGCTTCATAACTAACGATGCGATGTCGCTCAAGAACTCTGTTCGATCACTTTCATTTACGATGGCTCGAATAGCTGCGCACTCCGCGCATTTTCGCATGGCATCGGAGGCCGCCTTTTCAAACACGATACCGTCATCTTTAAAGTTGCAATGCCGTAAAAATGTAGCCGCGCATATCTCTCCTGCGTTTGAATTCACGAGAGCCGAGACAAACTCAGCTTCCGCGAGTACAACTTGACTTTTCTTATGTCTCTTCCTTTTCAAAATTTTCTCCAGAGCTCGAAGAGTAATTGAAGAGTACGGAGCTGCGATATTAGTATCTTGACCCGTCGACGAGTTTCTTTCAAAGATGCGCGCAAGAACACGTAGTATTGGGGCCGTATTCTCAACATCGTCTTCTCCCAATAACACCTCGAGCAGATGCGCAAGAATCTTTGATTTTCCATCAAAAGAGACGCTCTGCGAGCTCAAAGACACATCGGACACGGAAGCCATTAAAACGAAGTTTGTCATTTGCCTACTCTTTGCGATTACGTCGAGTTGAGCCTCTTCCGTAGCAAACTTTGCAAAGATGACCAAGGACTCGTTTTCGGAGTGCGTCAAAAACGCATCCGCGAGACGTTTTCGAGGAGTTGACTGCACCGCACCACATTTCTGCTCTGTATCTTCAATGCCTCTCGCCAACGCAACTGCAATTTTCGATTGGCTTTCCATATCAAAGCAGTCATGTTCCGTCCGTGACAGCTCTCTTGCAACACTGAATGAAACCGCGCTTAAAAGAGAAGCGCGACCGGATCGGCTCATCTCGTTGATCTTTCGAAGCACTTCTAGGAGAAGTCTCGTGAAATCTTCCGCCTCGTGAACGTAATTTTGCAGCAAGAGCGAATACAGTTTTGCCTTAGATTGCGCATCTAAGACGCCAGCGATCTCGACTACATCCATTTCGACGTTTTCGATCGTAAAGACCTTCGTATTCTTCGGGTTGCTCAGAAATATTTGCCGCTCTTCGCATAAAATATCGTCTATCGTCTTCATCACTTTCTTTTCACAATTTGATGCCGCTAAGCTATGAACGCCTATTTTGTTCAACGCCACTGCGTGCTTCCAGAAATCCGTCGTGCGAAGCAAACTCGCGAGAACGAGCGAGGCTGCAAATTGTCGAACGACGTCAATCTCTTCTTTGGATTTTTTGACACTCTTTGAAACTTTCAAGGCATTTTCAAACACAATCACGGACAGAGGCGAGAGCGCGGAAGTGTTGTTACCATCGTGCTCCTCTGGTTGATTAAACCGAGTCGGCCGCGCGAATTCTTCGTCTACGAACGCGTCGAGACTTGTTCGTTTCGACGCCGAGACGATTGCGTCTGCTAAGAAATCTGCGAGTGTTGAAGTCAAGTTGAGCGAAGTCGAGGCGCTACAGCAACATTTTGCAAAGCTGCGCGCGTACGTCTCTGCTTCCCGTTCGAACGAACGTTTCGTACTTCTGTCGCTTCCACCTCTTCCATCGAGCGTCTTCGACTCGATTATGTTCAACTTGAAGAGTGTCTTGAGATTTTCGGATAGTAAACGGATATCATTACTTTCATCCGCAACATCTTTCATCACGGCAAACGCGTAACATTTGAACACTGCAACGAGAGTGTTTTTCGACACCGCCGAGGACGCCGTGCAGGCGTTTCTTGCAACAGAAACGGCAGCGATACTTTCGCGAGTATTTTGAAATAGCTCGTCGGGAGTGTTCGGAAGAATCTTCGCGACATCAACAAAATTCACGGTATCTGAAGGTGAGAGTGCGATGCGCTCGGCCAAGGCTTCCAAGGCCAAAAGCTTGGAGAATCGACTAAACTCGGATACTTCGTCCTGGGTTTCTTCCTCGTCGTTGCCTTCGTCGTCGTCGCCGTCGTCGAATTCAACTTCTCCTTTTTTATCGGTATCCATCTTCTCGATAGTCAATTGAGCGTGCGCTCCTCCTTTCATAACGATTTGTATGAGCACCGAGATATCCGGGAAAACATCCGCCGACGCTATGCCTCTGGCGCGACGCAATACCTCCCGCTTCCGCGCGAGCACGTGGCCACGATGAGCGCCGTTATTTCTATTACTATTACTAATACTAATATTTTTACGTTGCTTGATCTGGTCCGCAATCGCGCTCTTTTCCGCCAAATATATTCGCTTTCTCGTCGCGCGCAAACATTTCGCTAGAAACTGCAAAGAAGCCTGACGTACGACTATGCTTTTATGACCGAGCGATTTCACAAAGACAGATTTCGTTAACGACGAAGGTAACGCACTCGATGCCCAACACCTGGCACTAAACTCAATCTTTTCGTCGTCGTCGTCTTCGTCATCGTTGCCGCCGTCGTGTCGATCATTCTTGTTGTTTTCGTTCGTGATACCACCACTAAAATCTCCTATCGTCGTCTCGCCGTATTCTGCGGAGGTTTGAATCAAATCTCCCAACATGCGTATCGTTGACAACCACTTCTCTGTATTTTTCGGTTGCAAATCAGATGAGAACTGAGCAACATATCGTGCAGCTAGTCGTGGGTGCGCAACACACGCGTCTGAGAGAACAGATAGGTGCGCATCACACTCTGCTGGACGCAATTTCACCAAGAGGCGAGATATCAAATCTCCCGCGTTGACCTGAGATGGACAAATGCCATGTCGCGGATTCACGCAGACTTCTTTCAAAAGATCCACAGCCATTTTCGCAACGGTAGTGTCCCGAAAGAAGATCGACACTTTCTTGTTTTCATCTTTTTCAGCATTTGTGACACCATCGCTCAAAGCAGCCATCGTCGCCAACTGCTCCAAAAGCACATCCGTGAACGTCGCGAGCTTGATTTTCAACGGCGTCTGAATCGCGCTCACGTTTATATTCAATACGCTCTGCGAAAGAACAGACAGAAACCGACACTGCGTCTCCGAGTCGTCTTTCGCCACATTTCTTACGAACAAATACATGACGTTACGATTCGTTGCCGCCGAGCGCACGACGCTTTCGTAGTTCGATTCTAAAAATGCGAGATAAAACTGCGCAAACGCGAATCTGTTTGACGCCTTTTCAATGTTCTTCCTGGACGCTTTCGCAGCTTGGTTTATCTTCGCTCGCTCTTCCCGGAACAACGAAATGTGCGCATTCCTTTTATCATTAGCGTTCCCGTTGGTGTTGTCTTTGATGTTGTTGTTGTTGCTGATGTCGTCGTCGGCATCCTCTTCGTCGTCGGAATCTTCATTCTTGTTCTTCTTTTTCTTTTTCCTACTGCTACTATTATTATCGATTCTCGGCGTCGCAACTTTTTGTAAAATCTGCAACGTCCAATCAAACTGCCTAAACGTCTCCTCGGCTAAACTTCCATCGTCGTCGCGTTGGACAATCGCGGTGAACACGTCAAAAGCGGCTACAATCCGAACCCGAACCCCGGACGCGATGTGCGAATACATCTGCCGCATCCGTCTGGCGATGATATTTCTCGCCAAGCCGTCCAAAGCCAACCGACTTACGCTGGTCGACGCCGTCGATGCTCCCGCCGCACTTTGCCTTCTCTCTCTCTTCTTCTCCTCGTTATCATCATCATCATCATCATCACGAGTGGTGGTGTTCTTTTCTTCTTCATCATCATCATCTTCTTCTTCTTCTTCTTCTTCTTCATCTTTCACTCGCAAAAGCGTCGCGATGAACAGCAGTAACGGTACGCCCACTTTCTGCGCGTTGTTCAAATGGTGCGCGTCCCATATTTCCAATAAAGACTGGAAGCTTTGCGCTTGTTGCAAATACACCTGTTTCGGTAATAACGATGACGACGCGATGATAACGCGAACATCAGAGAGGAGGAGTACGGTGAGCAAAAGAAAGAAGAAAGGAGAGAGAGAGAGAGAGGAAAAACAAAGCCGCCACGGACGACACAAACACATCGTTAAAAGAGAAACGAACGCACTCGTAAACACTCCTTCGGCGAGACTTCTTTTTTCCTCGAGAAAAGAGCGCGCAAACTTCTCAAACAGTTCGAAATCGTCGTCGTCGTCGTCTCCTCCTCCTTCTCGTCGGAAGAAGAAGAAGAGGACACCAGCAGTCCTAATTTCTCGCAGTTCCGTCGAACCGCTTTTAACTGCTCGTGCTCGTCCTCGATTTCCATCTTCTCGCGTGAAAAAAAATGACGAACCAAAAATTTAAAAGCAGAAAAAAAACCAAGCAAGCCAAAGCAGCTGCAAAGGAAAAAAAAGGAAAAAAAAGGAAAATCTGGTCTGTCTCATTTTTGCTCCATCTTGTTGTCTCTTCTGTGTATTTTATCCACTCTTTTCTCACTCATCACACGCTGAGAGAATACACCACTACATAGTACACAGAGAATAAGAAGAAGAAGAAGAAGAAGAGCGCGATGACGACGACGACGAGTTTTGGTGGTGCTTTGACGACGGCGACGACGACGACAACGACAACGACGAGGAGCTTTAACAACAACGACGGGAGAAGATGGAGAAGCGAAACGACGACGATGACAAAAAGAGGAAGAAGAAAGAGCGCGCTGGGATTTAAGAAGAAAAAAAACGACCGCGCTTCTTCGATCGTCATCAGAGCGGACGCGTTTAACAACTTATCGGCGACGTTAGACGAAGCGTGGGCGAAAATGAAAGGGGTGGCGGATTTGTCGCCGGAAAATATCAAAGCGCCTTTGAAAGACGTGAGGAGAGCTTTGTTAGAAGCGGACGTGAGTTTACCGGTGGTGAGGAGATTTATCAAAAAAGTGGAGGAGAGAGCGCCGGGGGTGAAAGTTACGAAAGGCGTGGAACCGAGCCAGGAGTTGGTAAAGTTAGTCGCGGACGAGTTGTGCACTTTGATGGGCGGCGTCGGCGCGGATGGGATTAACTTTCGCGAGGAAGGGAACGGGCCGACGGTTATTTTAATGGCTGGTTTACAAGGCGTCGGGAAGACGACGGCGTGCGGGAAATTGGCGCTGAGTTTGAAGAAACAGAATAAGACGTGTTTATTAGTAGCGACGGATGTGTACAGGCCGGCGGCGATTGACCAGCTGAAAAAGTTAGGGAGCGATTTGAACGTGCCGGTGTACGACGAAGGCGCGAACGCGTCGCCGCCGTCGATTGCCGCGAACGGTGTAGCAGAGGCGAAAAAGAGAGGCGATATCGACGTGGTCATCGTCGATACCGCGGGGAGACTGAACATCGACGAGGCGTTAATGAACGAGTTGATTGCGACGAAAATGAGCACGCAAGCGGACGAGACGTTGTTGGTGGTGGACGCGATGACTGGTCAAGAAGCGGCGACGTTGACGAAATCGTTCGCGGATGCCATCGATATTACCGGCGCGATTTTAACCAAATTGGACGGGGATACCAGAGGTGGCGCAGCGCTGTCGGTGAGAGAAGTCAGTGGGAAACCTATTAAGTTTACCGGAGTTGGTGAGAAAATGGACGCGTTAGACCCGTTCTACCCGGAAAGAATGACGAGCAGAATCTTAGGTATGGGCGACGTGGTATCGTTCGTAGAAAAAGCGCAAGAAGCGGTGAAACAAGCGGACGCGGAACAAATGAAGGAGAAAATTATGAAAGCGACGTTTGATTTCGATGACTTTTTGAAGAACATGGACATGATGGGTGACATGGGATCGATGTCGCAACTCATGAAGATGATTCCAGGCGCGAATAAGTTATCGGATAAAGACATGCAAGAGGCGGAGAAGTCATTTAAAATCGCGAAATCGTTGATCATGTCCATGACGCCGGAAGAGAGAAAGTATCCGGACATGTTAGTCGCCTCGAGTACGGCGGAAAGTAGAAGAAACAGAATCGTGAAAGGGGCGGGAAAAACGGAAGAAGATTTGGCCGAGTTGATTGTTATGTTTGGCGGCATGCGAGTGAAGATGCAGCAAATGTCTGCGGCCATGGGTTCAGAAGCCGCCAAGTTGGGTTTGCAACCGCAATTGAGTTCGGACGAGATGACGAAATTAGCGAGCGAGAAGGTCAGAAAACGCATCAAGCCCGGACACGTGAGAAGGAACAAAGCTAAGAAAGTTCCAAAGAGTCTCGTGGAAAGAGAGAAAATGCTCGCAGACGTTTTGAATGATGGTGAATAAATAAATTAAAGCCTCTACAATCATGGAGTATATACAGCAATTGACTTCTTCTTTTTCTCATCTCTTTCTCTCTCTCAACTCTTATTTAAACGCAACATTGCGCGCGAGCGAGCGAGGCGAAACACGAATACTATAGATTACCTCCTCCTCCTCCTCCTTCCTCTAAACGATAAATCTCCACAACGAATTGTGTCTCGGCGGTATTCTATAATGCGCGGCTAAAAACATCTCTTGCACAGACTTCCACAAATAGCTCGTGCAGAACTGAACTAACCACGCGTCTGGACCGACCAAAATTCTCGCACCCGGCGTTCGCCACGGTCTGGCTGCTTTGCACACCGCGTAGGCCACTTTCATGGGATTTGACCCGTTCTTCTCGTCCGAGCGCATGATGTTCACCGCTCTCTTCGCGACTTCGTCGGTTTCAATTTCCGGCGCATGTTCGCATTCCATGCCCGGTTGTAAGTCCCCAGGTTCAATTAAGCACGCGCGAATGCCATCACATTTGGATTCCATTCGCAAGGCGTCCGTGTACACTTCTACGGCGGCTTTTGAGCTCGAATACGCGCTTTGGTACGGAATGCCGATTCTCCCCGCGATGGATCCGACGTTAACGATGGTTGCGTTTTGGTGTTTCGGAATAGCTTCCGGGTAAAACGCGGCAACGACGCGCAGCACGCCGAAGTAGTTCGTTTCAAGAACTTTCTTGGCCATATCGACGGGAGTATTCATCGCTAACGATGCCGCGCTAATCCCCGCGTTGTTGACCAAGATTCTCAAACTTCCTTTCCCGTGCCTGGCGACGATGGCATCTCGAACCGCGTTCACCGAATCGTCATCGGTCACGTCCATTCGCAACAACGGCGGGACTTCGTCGATATTCGAACAACACAAAGGTACGTTCACTAAAGACGTCGATGCGACGTTTTTTGAGTTTGGTGACATCATGTCAAACATTGATTGCAACGCGTTGCCGGCTTTGAAATCCACCGACCCGGATCGCGACGTACCGTAGACGATATAGTCCGGGTACTTCTTACGCATTTGACTGAGAATTTTCGAGCCGACGTTCCCGGAGGCACCCGTCACTAACGCCACGTTGACTTCAATCGGTCCTTTCGCGCGTTTCTTCTTCTCCTTTTTGTTGTTGTTGTTGTTTGTGGGAGAATTCGGTTTATTCTTATTCGTCCTCGCGGTTCCAAAGACGAACGCAGACAAAAACCACCATCCGACGAAAAACAACACGCACAAGCCAATTTTCACCTCTAGCGAATACATTTTGACGAACGTATCGATTTTCTTTAGCATTTTCGGATCGACGTACGTTTTCGCCATCTTTCTCGCGTATTTCCGCGTCCACGCCGTGTACGTCGGCACTTTTTTCAACGCCTTCGCGACCCCGTCGATATATTCCTCCGGAACGACTTCATACTTCACCGATAAAAACGCGGCCAAAACGAACGCCACGAGTGCTTTCAAACCACTCTTTTCCTCTCGGCTTCTCGCGTGACTCATCGCGTACAAACTCAAATAGCAAATCAAAATCGTCGTCGCGCACCTGAACAAAAACTCTGTATCTAAACTCGTCCACATTTCGCTCGTTTTTTTGCTCACAAAACTCACTGTTTTCTCCTTTGCCTCCTTCGCCACTTGGATCGTTTTCTTCCCACTTTCGCACGCGTAGATCTTCACCACTTTCGCGTACCGTCGAATGCGTTTCGATCTTAAAACTCTCCGTCCCATTCTCTTCATTCTCAGATAATTCATTCTCAAATTCGATTTCAGAAATACCGTCGCCTTCTTCGCTCGAGAGAAAATGAGCTTTTTCATTCGCTTCGTTTTTATTCCTTTTTTCTTCATTTTAGTCAAAAAAGAGGACAACTTACTCGATGATGATGCGCTTCTTCTTTTCATCTTCGCCATCTTCTTCTTTATCTTCTTCTTTGTCTTCTTCTTCGTTATATGTTATCAAAAGCAGAGAATCAGAGATACACGTATTTAAAGTGGTGTTCGCTTTTTTGAATTTTTCTATTCCCCCCCCCTCTCACTCTTGCCTCTTTTTCATGGATGGTTGTCAAAATGGTTGTTGGAAATTTCAAAAATCAAACCAAAACATTTTCAAAAATGCCAGAAAAGCTTCATTTTCTGCTTGGCACTTTTTCGTGCTTCAAAGAGAAACAACAAAACAAAGATGGAGAGAGGAGGACCACCAACCGGAGGGAGCTCAACAGTAGCCTTCTCCGCCTCTCTCGCGGCACTTCCCTTGAAATATCTGTTCAAAACGCTCGGGTGCTGCGCGAAAATCTCCCCGGAAGTGCTCATCGAAGCGCATCCTTCGAGCGGGTTACGCATCAAAGCGGTGAATCAAAATCACTCGGCGTTTTTGAGTTGCATTTTAAGGACGAACGCGTTTGATGGGTACGAGTGTTGCGCCGTTGAAAAAGCGGCGGATAAAAACGACGACGACGATTTTGTTGTGACGGGAGTGCAGACGGCGCTGTTGGCGAAGCACGTTTTGGGGTGCCTGCGATCGAATCGAGTCGATCGCGTGAGAATAAAAATGAAAGAAAGTAACGGAGAAAAAGTTGAGATTGTGTGCACGGGCGGACAAGGAGGACAAGGAGGACAAGGAGGACAAGGAGGACAACTTCAAAAGACGTATAACATTTACGCGATACAGGACGCGGAACACTTAGCGGCAGAGGTGGATAGCGATTCCATGCTCGTTCAAATCGTGTTTAAAGCGAGAAGTTTAGGTAAGTTTTTAGGAAGTCACTTCAACGTCGGGACGCAACAAGACGCGACGTTTACGTTTTACAACGGCGAGTGGGAAGGTGACGGATCGGACGCGACAGGGACGGGGACGACGACGCCAGGGAGCGCGGCCGCCGCGGGCGGAGTCGTCAACGCTTTCAGTAGCAAGCAGTCTCGAGGTGGGAGCTTCTCCAAGCAACAGCACAAGGCGAAGAAGTGCGTGGAGATATCTTCGTACGTGGATAAAAAAGCCGAACAGAATATAGCCGGCGGACCGTTTCAACAGTTGCAAACGACGGTACATTTAGACGCAAACGAGGAAGCGATTTTGAGGTACGAGAATCGACAGTACGATAAAGAGTTCGTAAAAGTGACGATTAATTTGAAAGATACTTTAGCGATGGTGAAATTGTGCGAGTCAATCGAACAAGACGTGTTGATGTCGTGCGATAAAGACGGCGATCCGGTATCGTTGAGACCGACGAGGGAGTTTGCCGGAGGGCATTACGCCTCGTCGGAACAACAAATGCACGGCGGCGAGAATCCGAGAGCAGGCATACCGCACTTTGATTTCGACGCGGAGATGGTGTTGGCGGCGATGTTACCGGATGAAGAAGAAGAAGAAGAGGATGATGAAGAAGAGAAACGAAAAGAAGAAGAAGCGAGAAGAAAAGACGACGAGGCGGCTGGGAGGATGACGATCAACTATAATAACGTCCCTCCGCAAACGCCCGGGTCATCGGTTGTGCCGCCTTCGCAAACGACCGAAGGCGGTTCTGTTCGACCACCGTTTGGTTCACCGAGCGAGAATAAAAGCAACAAAAACAAAATCGTCTGGGATGGCGACGACGACGACGAAGAAGAAGTCACCGCCACGCCAGCCGAGGAGATGTCGAAAAGACACAAGTCTTCTTGATGAGAGATTAAGATTAAATTTTAGGACGCATGCACGCATAGATACATACTAGAACACGTAGAGAAACCCGTAATAATATACACGCGCAACATATACATACAATACAAGTAAGTTAAATAACAACTTTGCCACTGCTTTCGTGCAGGCGTCGTAGGCAGAAAACAAAACTATGAATTCATCATTTCACACATTTATCAGTCGTCGCGGATTTGCCGGCGGCACATTTTTCCGCGTCGCACTTCACACCGTTATGAAAATAGAAAACGCGTTTCCTCTTCCTTCTTCTTCTTCTTCTTCTTCTTCTACTTCTGCTTAAGCATTCGAACTACCAACGTTCCTCGTAGGAGTACCTCTCAACTCCCTATACCTTCGTTTCAACTTCACCCACGCGCCGCTGCTCATCAACACGCCTAGTAAAAGCAAAGCGAAGCCAACCGTCGTGGCAATTTGACACGTCCAACCGACCAACGATAAACACCTAAAGTCGTGATGATAGCACTTCTTGTCGCTACGATACATAGAACTCCACTTTCCAATCATTTCGCCGTCTTGCAAAACGTGTCGCACGTTATCCAACATGATCAAAGGAATCGAACAAAACACCAAGAAAACCGGTCGTTTTGAAGTCGTTTTGTTGCTCCCGCCACCATTACCATTACCACCACCTTTGGTTGCGTTTCGGTTTTGGTGCCAAACGAGTTGGAACACGTTCGTCGTCACCGCTAAATTGATGCCGAAACTGATCGAATGCGCCATTTGCTTCGACGCTTGCGTCGCGACCGTCCCTACCATCCCAGCTACGAGTAAAGGCCAACATCACGACCCGATTATCGCCGGGAAGGAAAACAGAATCGTCAAAACAACCGTCGCGAGATTTCCTTTTCCTCCCGAAGAAGAAGAATTAAAAGGAGGTTGCTCATTCGAGACTAAAAAAGACGAATTTCGCATATTCGTCGTCGTCGTTTGTGCTGGTGGTGGTCACGCCTCGCAGTCGTCAATCTCTCCCGTCTCTTCTTTGTCTTCTTCTTCTGAATCGACTTCCTCGGAAAGAAGAAGAGGATCTAAAGCGCCACCCCTCTCTTCGTCCTCTTCTCTCATCATTTTCTTTTTTCTGTAAACGCTTTTTCTGTCGTTTTCTCGAAAAAATATGTATCCATAAAAAGTTGGACGACAAGGGAGGAGACCGAACAACAAACAGAGAAAGAGGATTGATTTAGAGAAAAAAATTCAAAAATGAAAAAAAAATGAAAACGTTCCGTCTCGGACCAGAAACCATCACATTTTCTCACGCGCTTTTCTCTTCGCGAAAGAATCATCATCCCATCACAGAAGGGAGGCAGAAGAGAGAGAAAGACGACGATGGGGACGACTTCTTTTGCCCCGCGCGAACAGGATGCAATTCTTCCGGACGCGTCTGGATTCGTTCGGTTTTACGAGACAACTTTTACGAACGTCTTCTCGAAGAAGAATGATGATGACGACAAAAAAGAAAGCGAAGAAGAAGAAAAACATCATCATTCGCTGCGATTCTTCAACCGTTCGAAACACGAAGGATGGTCGGTGTGCGCCGACGACGCGTTCTACGTCGCTCGGAGGTTTTATAAAACGACCACGGTGGTGAAGTATCTCAAAGACGCGGGGGGAAACTCGCAGTTTATTTTACCGTCCGTGAATATCAATCAAAACTTATTCGAAACGATTTGTCGAGACGTTTTGTTACACACGAGAGAGAGGACGGTGGAGGTGTACGAAAGCGAACCGAATAGTAGAGGGGATTTTAAGTTGACGAAACGCGGGAGTCCTGGGAACGTTTTGGATTTCGAAGATATCTTGTTCGACGGGAGCAAAGAGAACGATTTGAATAATAATAATAACAAGAACAACGCAAACGCGGATACGGATTCGTTACCGATCGTTTGCGCGGTGAAGTGCGTTTTGAAACAAGAGCAAAGACGCATCGGTTTAGCGTTTTTCGAGTACTCGACGAGGACGTTGCGAGCGTTGGAGTTTTCGGACGAGGAGAGGTTAGGGCAGTTGGAGTCTATTTTGGCGCAGATTAACGCCCGAGAGGTGATTGTGCCGAACGAAATTGATAAAGCGAGCGGAGGGGCGATGACGGCGGACGCGAAGAGAATCGCGGACGTGATCGATAGGTGCGACGCCATGCGAACGGCAAAAGCGAACAGCGAATATTTTCGAACGGACGACGTCGAGGACGATTTGAAGAGGCTGCTAAAAAGTGGCGATAACGTGCAAGCGCACAGAAACGTTTTGGACTTGCCGCTGGCCGTGCAGTGTTTGCACGCGGTGATGAAATTCGCGGATATCGGTAACGACGCGCAAAACCACGGAAGGTGCGAGTTAGAGTTGTTTGACAGCGGAGCTCACGTGCGATTGGACGCGGCGGCGTTGAAAGCGTTGAACGTGTTGCCGAGCAGCGGTGGCGGCAGGGACAGATCGTTCGGGGAAACCGCCGGGAAAGGGAGCGGCGGAGGATTCTCCTTGTACAACTTGCTCAATCGATGCACGTCGCCGATGGGGAAGAGAGTGTTGTATCGATGGTTGAAACAACCGTTAGTTTCCGTGGAGAAGATTTCGGAAAGGCACGACGTCGTGGAGACGTTTTCTGAGGAAAGCGCTTTGAGAGACTCGTTGCGTAACGCGCACTTGAAGTCGTTACCAGACGTCGAGCGCTTGGCGAGGAAATTGGAGAAGAAGAAAACGACTCTGATGGATTTGTGTAAATTATACCAAGCTTCGAGCGCGATTCCGCACGCGATCGATTGTTTAGAGCGCATTCCTTTTTCCGACGAGACGAGGAAAGCGTTATTCATCTCAAAATACATCTCGCCGTTGAAAGAGTGCGTGGAAGAGGAAAAGTTGGGCAAATTTGAAGCTTTGATTGAGCACGCGGTGGATTTGAACAAGATCCCAGACGAGTACGTCATCTCCGCCGAGTTTGACGACACGTTGGCTCTCTTAGAGCAGCAAAAGATATCCACGGAGGAGGAAATCAACGTCGTGTGGCAAGAAGCCGCGGAAGATTTGACGATGGAAAGAGACAAGCAGTTAAAATTGGAAAAGAACAACCAACACGGGTACTTTTTTCGTCTGACGAAGAAGGACGAAACCGCGGCGCGATCAAAGTTATCGAAATCCGCGCAGTTCCAAATCTTAGAGGCAAAAAAAGACGGCTCTAAGTTTACGAATAAAAAATTGCGCGCGTTGAGTCAAAAGAGGTTAGAAATCGATCGAACGTACGAGGCGAAGCAGAAACATTTGGTCCAACGCGTCTTGGACGTGGCGGTTTCTTTCGTCGATATTTTTTTGAAAGCGTCGTCGGTGATGGCCGAGTTGGACGTCTTGTGCGCGTTCGCCGAGGTTGCGCAAAACGCTCCGACGCCGTACGTGAGACCGCAAATGACCAACGCGGACGAAAAAGAACTCGTGTTGCTCGATTCGAGACACCCGCTCGTGGAGGTGCAAGAATCCTGCGGCGAGTTTGTGCAAAACTCGTGCAAAATGATCAAAGGCGAGAGTTGGTTTCAAATTATCACCGGTCCGAACATGGGCGGTAAGTCTACGTTTATTCGCCAAGTCGGTGTGAACGTTTTATTGGCGCAAGTCGGGTCATTCGTTCCGTGTTCAAAAGCAATCATTCCAGTTCGGGATGCGATTTTCTGCCGCATTGGCGCCGGAGATTTTCAATTACGCGGCGTTTCCACGTTCATGGCGGAAATGCTTGAATCCGCGTCCATTTTACGTTCGGCCACGGAAAAGTCGTTGGTTATCATCGATGAGTTAGGTCGCGGCACGTCCACGTACGACGGGTTCGGTTTAGCCTGGGGCATCGCCGAGCACTTGGCGAACGAAGTCAAAGCGCCGTGTTTGTTCGCCACGCACTTCCACGAGTTGACGGAATTAAAAGGCGAAACTGGCGTTAAGAATTTTCACGTTTCCGCGAAAATCGACGTCGCGAGTAAGAAAATTGCCATGTTGTACGCTTTAGAGGAAGGCGCGTGCGACCAATCCTTTGGCATTCACTGCGCCGAGTTTTCCGGCTTCCCGGCTGAGGCGTTGGAAGACGCGCGCAAATGCGCCGAAGAGTTGGAAAACGGTGGTAACTCTGCTGGAAACGACGACAAAGAGAACACCACCAACAGCAATAAATCAGACGGGATCGACGATGCCGACGCCACGTACGGTCGCAAACGCGCCATGCAATTCCTGAACGATTTCAAAAACATCCCGTTACCGCAACTCGCGCCGCAAGACGTCATCGAACGCGTCAAAAAACTCAAAACGGAGTTGGAACGCGACGCGAGTAAATCGAAATGGTTACAAAACGTCTTCGAGGAAATTAATAAGAGCGCCGCTTAGACATTACGGTGAAGCAGACAAACAGACGAACAGAGAAAGAGAGAGAGACACGCGCATAACACTACTAAAACGTTGTAAAAATAGAGTACTCACACCAGAGAAACACAAAAGAACTTTTTCCAACAACAACAACATATTTTTGAAATTCGATGAATGATGATGATGGTGATGATGATGGTGATGACGACGATGATTTCCTCCCAAATTTGCGGTCGAAGGAAGTCACAAAAAAAGATAATCATAAAAATGGGCAAAGGGGCAAACTCGTCTTCTAAAGTCGGCGGCAAAGTCATCGACGTCGTGAGAAAGAACGCACCATCGATGGTCGTCGACGCCGCTCCAGAAGAGAAGGAGGGAGATGGCGAAAAAATGATCGATAATAATATCATTCCGGGAAGAAAGTACACGCAAATCCGGGGGAAAACGTACGACATCACCGAGTTCGCGAAACGTCATCCCGGAGGGAGTCAACTCTTGATGCTGGCGCACGGAAGAGACGCGACGATTTTGTTCGAATCGCACCATTTGCGATCGGAAATCGTGGAGAAAGTTTTGAAGACGCTACCGACCGTAAACGTGGAAGAGAGCTGGTGTCCGGATGAAACCTTTCCGAAACCACTCGATTCGAGTTTGTATAAAAAGATACAGAAGCGAGTGAGAGAGGAAGTGGTGGAGCCGCGAGCGAGGAAAAGCGGAAGGAAAGCGAGAGGTGCGGGTGGGGTGAAATTCGACGCGTTTTGCGTCATTTTGTGCTACGCCGTGGCTTTATACATGTTTAATATGAATCCGACGGTTTTGACTGGCATGTTTTTAGGCTTCTCGGCGTATTGGAGCGGCACCGGGTTGCAACACACCGCCAACCACGGCGGGTTGACGCAATCCGGTTTTGTGAATGCCATTTGGGGGTGGTTCGGATGCGACGTGATTTTAGGGAAAAGTTCTATCGAGTGGAGATACCATCACATGGTATCGCACCATTCCTACTGTAACGAGGCGACGAGAGACCAAGACGTGTACACGTCCTTTCCTCTCATGCGATTGGACGAGAGTTTGGAGTGGAAGTGGTTTCACAAGTATCAAGCGTTTTACTCGGTCTTCGCGTGGCCGTTTTTGTATTTGGCCGCGCAAACCGGGGATTTCGTGAACGTAGTAATCACTAAGTCGAGCCCTGGAGTGGAGTATTTGGGATTAATGAAACACGAGCTTGCATTGTTTTACTTGGGAAGAGCGTTGCACTACGGGGTGAAATTCGCGTTGCCGATGTATAACTTTGGCATCAAGGCGTGCATTTTACCACTCGTCGCGTATTCCACGTTTGGGTCGTTCATTTTGTGTTGGTTTTTCATCGTCTCGCATAACTTGGACGGTTTAACGCCGGCAGCATTGCCGAAGAGAGCGCAAAACGATTGGGCTGAGTGGCAAATCCGCACGAGCGCGAGTTGGGGGGAATCGTTCTGGTCGTTCTTATCCGGCGGGTTGAACTTACAAATCGAACATCATTTGTTCCCAGGGATGGCACATAACTTGTACCCGAAGTTAGTGCCGATTGTGAAAGAAGAGTGCGAGAAAGCCGGCGTGCCGTACCATGGTCACCCGGGTATCTTTGGTTTGTTTCCGATAACCGTGAAGATGTTCAAGTTTTTACACAAGATGGGACAAAAACCAATTGCCACGAGAAGATCTAGTCGCGCAAGCAGTGCGAAAAAGGCGCTCTAATAATCTATTATATACTAATATGCTACGTGTTATGTGTTGTTGTTTGTCATTAATAAACCTATATCTATCCGTTTCGTCCATCATACACTTCGCCCGCCGCGGCCGACACCGCCACGTTCGCTCTCACGAAATCACCTTCCGCTAACGCCGCCTCGCTGTGTAAATATTTAGCGGCAACTCTCGAACCTTCCACTTTCCCTCGCGACCGTTTCAACATCGCGTCCTCTGCTATAACTAACGCCTCTTTCGTGTTGGCGACTTTAGGCGGCGTGCCGTTGGTGCGTTCACCGGGTAAGAGAAATTTAGGCGCTCTGGAAAGCGCTCGGGCAAGATTCAAGGCGTCCACTAACGCCTGGTTCGCGCCTTGCCCTTTAAAAGGCGACATGGGGTGCGCCGCATCTCCCAGAAGCGTAGTGAATACATCCACATTCGACGCCTCCTTATCCGACGTATCTTTCTTTCTACCATTCCGAAACACGATTTCGTCTTCTATGAGCATATCAAACGCCGGGTACCCGGACATGTTCTCGCTCCTCGTCGATTTCAACAACGTGTGGGCGGGTTCGCACCAACTTTCGCACCGCTTTCGAGACTCTTCCAATAATTTTTTGCGATCTTTTGAAAGCTCCACGGCTTCGTCGTACTCGCACGGGAACGAAAGTTGCCACATCATCGCGTGGGGGATGTTCGTGTACGTCGGGTCGACGTCATTTTTGTAGCCCAGTATATCTTCCGCAATCTCGTTCGTTGAAAATGGCATACAAAACAAACGGTTGTGCCCGTCGAGAATCTGGAACGCTTTGTTTTTACACAACTCGTGGTCCATGCCGTGGCAAATGCCGAGGACGACGAGGCAATCGAGGTAGTTCAACCCCTCGTGAATGGCGTCGAGGTTGTCAAACTTGTGCGCGCGAACGCGACTGAACAAACCGTCCGCGCCGACAACGCAATCGGAGAGTATTTTTTCACCGTTTGTGAACGTCACTTCTACGCGAGGGTCGTCGTTGTTTTCCCCGTCTTCTGATATCGTCTTGGCACTATCAAACTTCATCCCCCAACGAATGTTCTCCGGATTCACCGCATCCAACAGCATTTTTCGTAACTCCTGTCTCGGAATGTGCACGTTCCTCAACGAGTGCGCCACGCTCGGTAAGTGTTTACTATTGCTATTTGCAGCGCTCGCATCATTCGCCGTTCGTTCTTTCCTTTTCTCGACCGAGTGCCCGTACTCTCCCAACACCTTCCCGTTACTGTGCAACGCCACGTTCGCATCGGATCCAACTCCGTTCAACTCCAATCCTAACTGCTTCAACGCGGACGCCCCCGAGTACCTCTGCATGGTTAACCCGTACCCTTGCCTCCTCGCTTTGAACTCTTCGTCTTTCTCGAATATCGTAAACCGAATGCCTCGGTGCTGCAACGCGACGCCCAACGCCATCCCGCCGATGCCGCCGCCAATGATGGACACGTGACCTTGGCTTTGCGCGCTTGAATACTTGAGAGCGCTCTCGTCGCTCGCGTCGTCGTCGTTTACATCCACCAACCCGGTCCCTTGACAATCCGCACACGTCGCCCGTTTCTCTCCCATTCCTTTCTTCTTCTGTTTCTTTTTCTTATTTTCTACACCATCGCCTCTTTCCTTCACTTTGTCGTCGTCTGAATCGTCACCATCCCTGTTGCGATGGTACGAGTTTGGATACATCTCTCGTTTCTCTTGCCTCTTCTTCTCCTGCCGTTGCCTTCGGGATTGCGAAATCAAAACGCCCTCGCCTCGGCATTTTGAGCACGCGAACAACATCAGATTACCACCACCGAGAGGAAAACAAGTGTTGTTGTTGTTGTTGTTGTTGTTATTCGACGCGTTCGCTCCCATATCGTTCTTATTAATGTTGTTGTTGTTGTTGTTCGTCGTCGTCGTCTGTTTCGCCGCCACGGGGAGCTTCGTTGAAAACGAACGCCTAATCCTCCTCTTACTCTCAGGCCTTGTCAAAGCAGTGAAAGAAGTAAAAGTGAGAGAAAAAGAACTACAAGAGAGTTTTTGTAGTCGTAGTATCGCGCTGAAACTGCTTCGTTGTCGTGACAAACAAGGAGTTGAAGAGGAAACGCACGCGTTCATGTGCGTGCGTTGGATAAATGAAGAATCAGATTTCCCCTAACAAAACTCTTCATTTACTCACGCGCAGATGATGAAGAAAAGATGATGAAGGAAAAGAAGAAGACGACGAAGAAGAAGTCGCGGGGCTTGTGTTATTGGTATTATTAAGAAGGATACACGGAGAGAGAAAAAGATGATGAAGAAGAAAGCGAGAGCGAGCGTGCAGAAATCTTCTTCTTCGGCAACATCATCATCGGCGACGTTTACGACGACTCAGACGACGAGTTCTGAGAAAAATTTTCGACAAATAATAGCATCAAACGCGACGAATACTAAAATATCGACTGGATGTGTGTTCTTGTTGACTCTTTTGATCGTTTCCGCGGTGTTTATGACCGAGAATACTCAGTCGTATTCCGAGAACGAAAATCGAACACCAAGAGCTGCTTTTGGTCTGAACGAAGACAAAGAAGAGTATTTTGATCCGGAGACGTTCACTTTACCGGTGTACTTACCACCGTCTCCCACGGCACCGAATGCACCTCCAGCACCGAAAATTGCGCAGAGCAAACACGACTGGTCGCGAGAGCAATACGACGTCGCGAAAGAGATGAACGACGGCGAGTCGCTGAGAGCGATTAGCGGTCAAATTTTCGGCGGTTTAGATTACGAGGTGCCGTTTACTCAGAAACCGCCGAAAGCGACGCAAACGTTTTCGCCGTGCGCGGCGTTGTACGCTGGCGCGCAGTGCGTGGAAAAGAACACTTTGCCAAAATGCGTGAAGACGATGAACGCGTTGCCGTTTAAGAGTGACGCGTGGATGTCGCTCCACACGGGAGGGAGAAACGGGAACGAAGGAGATTTAGCCGGGAAAGCGCAGTCGTTGCACGGACTGTTTGCGAATGGAGCAGAGTTTGGGGAAATTAAGAGGGAAGTTGATGCGACGTACGGTGGGTTTCCCAGCGCAGACTGGTTGAATAACACGCGAAAATCGCCCGGGAAGTACGCGTTGGCAAACGCGTGCGCGTTGGTCCACAGCGACGGGAAATTGAAAGGAAGCGGTTTGGGACACAGGATAGATAAACACCATCTCGTGATTCGTTTGAACGACGCGCCGGTGAGAGGTCACGAAGAAGACGTTGGGAGTTTCACCTCTGCTCGATTTTTAGGCGAAAAGTATTTTCGAAGAAACGATCGGGACGATAAAAATTTAGAGCGAGCGGCGAGGGAGTTTCCCGACGAGAGTTTAGTCGCCTTGCACTGGTGTAAAACGAAACAAGAGGCATTGCACGGCAAAGCGAATCACGAGAGTCATTGCAGGAAAGAGAGCGTATTCAAAGCGGCAAAGATGAAAGCCCATCTGTTCAATCCGAAATTTGTCGACGCGGTATCCACGAGCTTAGAGCTGAAAGAAGACGAATCGCCGTCGGATTTCTTCATCGCTTTGTTGGCGTTGACGCACGTGTGCGCACGAGTGCACGTGTACGGATACAACTTGTACGATAAAAGAGATTTGATCAAAACGAAGCACACGAGTTATTTAGGAGAGATGAATGGGAAGTATCACTTGCCGCGACGGTACGGAAACGTTCCAAATGCAAAGAGAGGGGTCACGAAGAAACCGTCGTTCGAGAAGGAATCGCCGAATGGTTATTTTTACGCAAAGTTCAACAGAATCGCTCCGGACCAAGTGACGATTGAAGCGAGTGGATTACACAAACCTGGACTGATGGGCTCCGGTGCTTCCTTTGCGGGATACTCTCTTGGTGAGTATAAAGACCGAAAAATGACCGCAGCAAAGAAAGGTTTGCGTCGTAAACTGTTATCGAAGTCGCATCTGCGGGCGGAATCTCCCGAGGAAGTGGAAGATAAAGAACAGTTTTGCGTTCGCGCGTTGCACCACGCGGGTGTCGTCGCGGCAGTTGAAGCGAGCGGGAGAGAAGGTGGGGGACTCTACCACGCCCGAGAAAGTCTCACGCGATCTAAGATAGACATGCCTTCGCACCCTTCGCAAAAATACACGACAGGTAGGAAGAAACACGGATGATGAATTAGCTTTTTGAATGATGTAAAAATTGTATAGTCATAGCTTTTAGTTTTTACCGCTCAAGACATCCAGTAGCTTCTTCTTATCGATCAACTTCCCGTGTCTCAAGCTCACCATGAACTGTTTCTTCTCCCTCTTCTCTTCGTCTAAGTACACGTCTAGTGGTAAAAATGTCGCTTCAGCTACTTCACCGTACGAACTCTCCGGCACGTTCCGCAACGGCGCTTCCACCGCCTCGGGATACTTCACCACCGTTTCGATTCGATTCCCCCAAAAGTCCATCGAAGATATTCGCAACTTCTTCTCCGCATCGCCACTCGTACTATTACTATTAGTGTTATTATCATCATTATTATTAGTATTGCTACTGCTGTTACTATGACTACTCAACAAAGCTAATTCGCCGACGTATCGATTCGCAAACTCTTGCAAAGCGAACGAGCACCCAATCGCCCCAAATGCACTGGCGGACGCGAACACCATCTGCGTCGTCGCAGTCACGTTTTCGATATTTCCTCCATCTCCTCCTCCAAACACGAGCAAAAGAGGTGTGCTCACCGCCCCGATTGAGAATACCTGCAGCAGTTTGAATCGAACAATCGCTCGAAAGAGTTTCACGTTTGGACCTTTGTACAGGAGACGCACTTTCCCGGTAGGGGTAGGGGTTTTAATGTCGTCTCTTTCTCGAGAAGGAAAGGAGGAGGAGGAGGAGATGAAAAGAGGATTTTGGCGAGTAGTAGTGCTGGTGTTGTTTATAGGGCGGTATACGCGATTGAGGTCGCGCGACCTTCTCGCTGCGAGCGCGTAAAGCGTCTGCATTAATTTGTGACGATGTGCAAAAACAAAGAACAAACAACAACGCGAACAAATACAAATCTATAGTATTAAAACACCAAATTGATTAGAAAGTCCCGTCTTCCAAGGAACTGACGTACTCGCAGAAACTAAGAACGCTAGCATCGGCATCGTTCGTACTGGGAATTTTGTCTAATTTTGCGGGCATGATTTGCCCGTCTTTCCCAACCGGTAATTTTTTATCCGGCGCGATGCCTACTTTGTTGATATCTGTGCCTAAAGGCGTTTGGTACTTCGCCACGGTGACGTTTACGGCGGACCCGTCGCTCAGAGGGACGATGGTTTGGATTAAACCTTTACCATACGTTGGTTCGTCGCCGAAAACGGTCGCCCGATTGTTGTCGCGCAAGGCGGCGGTTAAGACTTCCGAGGCGGACGCGGTGCCTTTGTTGACGATAACGGAGAGTTTCTTATCGTAAACATTCTCGAGGGGTTTGCCGTTGACTTCGAACGTATCGCGCACGCCTTCGGCGTCGGCGATTTGAACAATCAAACCTTTCTTCATCAACTGCGAGGCGATATCTAACGCGCCCGGGAATAAACCACCGGAGTCGTCTCGTAAATCCAAAACGAACGAGTTGGCGCCTTTTGCCGCTAAATCGCTCAACGCCTCCTTGGTTTTCGCCGCCGATAACGAGTTGAACGTTTGCAATTTAACCACCCCGATGGAATCACCACCGCTTTTCGATGTGCATAAATCCGATTTCACGGGAACGACCGCGTATTGTTTCCTCGTCACGCTCAAATTTTTCGTTTTGCCCGGCGTCGCGCTCGGTTCGATTTTCAACAAAACGTCCGAACCTTGCGGCCCTCGCAACAACTCCGCGACTTCATACAACGACAACCCAGTCACATCGGTCGCATCAATCTCCAAAATCTTATCTAACGGCTTAATTCCAGCCACGTACGCCGGCGCATCAATCGTCGGTGTCACCACTTTCACGCTCAAATCCGAATCGATCGTCAACTCCACCCCTATCCCGCTCACGTTCGCGTTCATCGTGTTCTCGCTCACCGCCGCGTATTGATCCGGTTCCAAAAATCTCGTAAAAGGATCGTCCAATTTCTTCAACATCGCTTTAATCGCCTCGTACGCGTCTTCTCTCGACGGCATTGGTGTGTTTTTCACCGTTTGCTCGCGATACTTGAACCAACTGACCCCGTTGAACGTCTTGTCCACGTACGCTTTATCCACCGCCCGCCACGCTTCCAAGAATAAGAGCTGGTTCTCCGTCACCGCGTTCGCGACTCGAACATCAGTCACGCCGAAGATGCAACAACACAGAGCCCCTGCGAAAAGAGTAGTCGCGAATGGATTCGTATTCGCATCGTCGCCTTTTTTATTCTCGTCGTCATCATTTTCAACATCATCCAAAGAAGATACAGGTGAAGAAGAAGAAGAATCCCCTATCCTCGTCCTCCTCCCTCTCGTCGTCCTCAAAATCCTCCTCCTCAAACTCGAGTTGTTCTTTTTGTTATTCTGAGTAGTATTAATATCGTGCAACGGTTTTGACCCTGAGCGCATCGTCGTCATCGTAAAAGTCGTCGTCATTATTGATGATGAGAGAAATAATGATGAATGACGACGCTTCTTTTCGTGCGATGCATCCGTCCTCTCTCTTCTGTTGTTAAAAAAAAAGTCTCTCCTCTCGCACGATTTCACAAAGTCAACTTTTTTATTTTTGGTTCATCAAAAAACAAAAACAACAGACGACAAAAAAAGAGAAAAAAAGAGCACGCACACCAAAAGAAACTGCTGACAAAATTTTCTATATCAGAGAGAGAGAGAGAGAGAGAGAACGAGAAGACGAAGACGAAGAAGAGGACAAAAGATGAGTTCGACGAGATACGACCGACAAATGCGCTTATGGGGAGAAAACGGTCAGAAGTTACTCTCGTCCGCGAAAATTCTGGTCTTGGACGCCGGGGCGACGAGCGCGGAAGCGGCGAAGAATCTCATCTTGGGTGGAATCTCGCAACTGACGATGTGCGATTCGCCGAAACGGATGGTGGAAGAGAGAGACTTGGGGAATAACTTCATGACGAGTTTGAGTTTTGAAAAAGGGGACGAGGACGAGGGAGATGATGATGCGAACGATGATGCGTTGGTTTTAGAACGGACGAAGAGAATAAAAAGGGGCGACATGGTGTGCAAACACTTGAAATTGTTGAACCGAAACGTAGAGGTGAACTTTTGGGAGGAAGATCCGAGAGAGATGATTGAACGGTTTCGACGAGGCGAAGAAGACAAAGAAGAAGACAAAGAAGAACTTCGTCACCATCGATTGCAAGATTTCGATGTGATACTCGCGTCGCAGTTGGACGAACCGACGATGATTAAACTCGACGACATTTGTCAAAAGCTAGGGAAAAAGTTGTTGACGCTGCGGTCGAACGGATGTTTCGGGACGGTGAAGATATCCGGGGCGAAGACGCACTGCGTAGTCGAGGCGAAACCGGAAAATCGAAAGATGGATTTACGGTTGAGCGAGAGCGGCGTGTTTACAGAGTTAGAGGAGTTTGCGGAGAAGTTTGAGGATTTGGAGGCGATGGACGAGCAGAGGTTCGCGCACGTGCCGTGGGCGGTTTTGTTGCTCGTGGCGAAGAAAAGGTTCGACGAGAAGCAAAGGCAGACATTAGAAGACGGCGATTACGAGGCGCAGAAGCAGTTCAAGGAGTTTTTGAAATCCATGCGAAGGACGAAAACGGAGCTGAACTTTGAAGAGGCGTTGGAGAACGTGAGGATGGCGTGGCAGAAACCGGATGTGCCGGAGAACGTTTCGGAGTGTTTTGAAAAGTTGCCGAGGGAATTTCGAAGCGTTACTGAGGAAGGAGATGGAGTAGTGATGATGGACACAGAGACGACGCTATCCTCTTCGGACGTAGTATCGATAACGGACGTAGGAGCGAGCGATGTGAGCACAAAGTTGTTTTGGATCTTTGTCGCCGCGTTGGAAGAGTTTACGAAAAGGAACAAAAAGTTTCTCCCGTTGGACGCGGGCGCGTTGCCGGACATGACGTCAACGACGGATGCATTCGTCGGACTTCAAAGAGTGTACCTCGAGAAGGCACAAAAGGACCAACGCGAGATGTTGCGCATCGTTAAAGAAACGATCGTTCCCAATTTGAAGACGACGACGAGATCCAACGATAATAATAGTACCAGTGTTCGTCACGGGAGCAAAATCGTCGACGTTATCGAGAAGGACGTGGACGAAAAGCAGCTGGAAGAGTTTTGCATAAAGTTTTGCAAAAACGCGCGCGATATTCGATTCGTCTCCTTCACGTCGCTCGCAGACGAACGCGACATTTGGAGGTGGGAGAACAAACCAGAACACGAAGGCAAGAAGGCGCAAGTAGCCTCCTTCCTAGCCGTCGACAGTCCGCAACGCGTGTGCGCGTATTCCTACGCGCTTTTGCGCGCCTCGGACGCGTTCGAGGCAAAATTGTGTCGAAAAGCCGGCACATACGCGCCCGAAGAAGGCGTCGATAACGTCGTCGCCTCCTCGGGAACGGAAAAAGGCAAATCGATGCTCTTCCATCGCATGACGAGCGACTGCGCGGAACTTCGCGCGCTCGTCACCAAAAATTTAGAAGCCGCCATGTTCCAATCCTTCTCCACGTCCACTTCCCCGACGAAAATGGACGTCGTAGAAAAACCACCCTCCGATGACGCCGACGCAGTAAACGACGACGGTGGAAATGGTTCAAACAACATAAAAGCTGCCAAAGCCGAAGAGGCTGGTAAATTCTTGGAACGGCTCGCCTGGGAAGTCGTTCGCTCTCAAGGCGGCGAAATCCACGCCGTCGCCTCCGTCGTCGGCGGCGTCGCCAGTCAAGAGGCGATTAAACTCATCACCGGACAGTTCGTTCCGAGTCACGGGAGGGTGTGCGTCCACTTAGCCGACGGGAGCAGCGCCGTCCTTCCTTAGTAGTATAATAGTAGCGAGAGAGACAAAAACCACTGTTTGTTGTTGTTGTTCATCTTCAGAAGAATAAATCGCCAGCAGAAAACTAAAAAACTTCATTTTTTTACGCGCAGATTAAAGTATCATGACCGATGATGACATCGCTTTTCGCCGAAAGCGGCGGCGAAAAGGAGGAGGACACGGGACAAGAACAGTCTTTGTTTTCGTCTCTTTCCTTTCTTTTCTTCTCTTCGTCTTCCTCCTTTTTGCGTCTGCTTCTGTTCATGCGGTACACGCAAAATCCAATCCCGAAGAGAAGAAAGAGTCCGACGCGGTGGACTCGAGACGACGACTGACGACTGACGACGAAAACGAAAACGGGCGACTTTTGAATAAAACAGCGAGAGAACTCGCGCGCGACGTGTACGCGAAGAGACGCGCGAGGACGAACGAGAAAAAGAAGGAAACCATCGGTCGTCGCCGGCTCGTGTTTCAACGCGACGTGGTGGCGATAGACGACCAAGGTGCCTCCTTTGCAAAGAAAAAAGAGGAACTTTTTTTTACAAGAAAGACGAAAGTCGTTCGACAAACACTAACGGAAGAAGAGGATAGAATGAAAGAAGAAGAAGAAGAAACGGTCTCGCGCGAACGCTTGTTACGACGCGGAAGACGAACAGCGCCTTCAACGGCCGCCGCCGAGCAAAACGTAGAGTGGAACTTTGCGTCGTCGGCGTTTGGGAAAGAGCCGAAGGAGTACGGGGAGGAAATTTCTTCGAAACGAGCGAGGCGGAAACGTAGCGATGGAAGTGTTGGTGGGAGAATGAAGGATTACTTCAACGCCGTGAATGAAGACGCGACTGCATCGCAACAGTTTTACGTCGTTTTAGAAGAAGGCGTAACGGATACGAAGAGAGCGGAACAAATCTTGCGCAAAAACAGAGGCGGATTCGTGAAAGATTCGAATGGATTTCCAGTTATTGTTGGAGGTAAAAGCGGTGGGTACCTTGCGTTTGGACCTCCGGAAGCGGCTTTTGAGGTTTCAAAAGCTGCAGCGTGGGTCGACGCGTGGACGCCGGAACTTAGTTTAGACGCCTCGTTCGACGTCGTCGATGCAGTCATCGAGGTGGAGACGGAGAGAGCGAAGACGAGCGAAGGAACAGAAGAAGCAAAGGGAGAAACGTGGGGCAGTGAGAAGCGTCTGAAGTCACTTTTCAAGGAAATTGGCTTGGAAACGAGGGAGAATAGAATCGGTGAGAGCGTCAATTCCTTGCGCGTCGACGTTACGCGACTAGGTAACGCCAAGGACGACGAAGTATTCGCAAAATATGCGAGCGAGGAAGTAATAGCAATCTTAATCGAAAAGGGAATCAATGTTCTAGTCGATGACGAGTCTTACGAGCTCGGACCAAACGTCACTATGGGAGCGAAACATAGCAGACGCAACGTCGTCTTTGATCCAGACGGTGGTTTTTTCAACTTGCGAAATATTCCCACGACGCAATTAGCCGACGCCGCAAGATTTATAGCCGCACTTCCATTTATAGTGCGTGTAGCACCGATGTATGCGCGAAAGACGTCGAATAGGAACGCCAAGGGTATAATCCAAGGGTCGATTTGGAAAAGCGGGATTACCACGATGGTGGCGACCCCTATTTGGAGCAAAGGCAATTTGCTCGGGGATTCAGTCATTGTTGGTGTTGGCGATACTGGAGCGGATCGAAACAGTTGCTATCTCGCGGGGAATAACAAGTTTAAACATTATATTACAGAGTATGGAAACGGAGAGGACGAAGATGGTCATGGCACGCATGTGGCTGCTTCAGTCGCGGGATACTCGACCATTGATACCGCAATTTACGACGGCATGGCAACCTCAGCCCAAATTGCATTTTTTGATCTTGCCTACACAGATGAGTTTGGAGATATTGTCATGATGGCGACGCCAAATATGGGATCTACGTATTATCAAGTTGCTTACGATGCTGGAGCGAGAATCCATTCAGATAGTTGGGGATACGACGTTTATGAGTACGAAAGGGAGACGACACAGATAGACGAATACGCTCGAAATACGCCGAAATTTCTTCCGTTTTTTGCCGCAGGTAACAGCGGTGACAACGGTTTATCTTCAGTTACGACGCCAGCGGGAGGGAAAAATATACTATCGATCGGGGCGTCGCTTACTCCAAGTTCATACATGACTGCAAACATAGCCGCCGGTACGGAATATTACAACGTGAATATTGCCAGCGATACACACTTTTCGCATTTGAAAATTATTTTACTACAAGCGGCAGATTTCGGATCGGATTGGGACAGCACGTCAAAAGCGTACGCAACTGTGGCTCGATCTGTTATCCACGCAACCCCGGAAGAGGGTTGCGCAGCTTTAAGTAACGCCGTGTACACGGATGCCATCGTGCTTGTAAAACGCGGGACGTGTTCGTTCGAACTCAAGGCGCGCAACGCATACACTGCTGGTGCAAAAGGTATACTGATTTACAATTACGAGTACGATACCAATTTACAAAACGGGTATAAAATTCACATGAGTCGAGATGAAGCTGCTTATCCTCTTGCTTTCACCTCAGCCGCGGTGGGGTTCATCACACATCGCGATGGATTGATCTTGAAGGCGTTGTCGGAGCGTTCTACTGGTATCAAAGTTACATTTTCCAGGTATACCAGGACAAATATGGATTTAGGTTTTGAAGATGTAGCCTCGTTCTCGTCTTCGGGGCCGTTTGGTTCGGATAACGATGATTTGCGAATTAAGCCAGATATTATTGCGCCGGGAGATAGTATTACATCGGCATATATCAACAGCGTGTGCGGGACGGCTACAATATCCGGAACTTCAATGGCATGCCCCATAGCAGCTGGCGGGACAGCACTTGTGCAAGAATATTTTGAGAAGGGATACTACCCAGGTGGAATTGCGGGCTCGAGTGCGAGTTATGCACCGTCTGGATCACTCATGAAAGCTATTGTCATTAACGGGGCAATGGCCATGACCGGTATCGACGAAGAATATCAAGAACCACTTGAGCAACCTCCTTCGTTCAAGCAGGGATGGGGAAGACTCAATCTCACGAATTCCCTCCACTTTGACGATATACCGGAATCCCCAAAGGCCATGTACATCCACGATAACAAGATATTGTCGGCATCAAATGATTACGAGGATGGTTTTTGTTTAGAGGTGAACCCCTACGCCGCCAAGTTCGAGCTCCGCGTGACGTTGGTTTGGGCCGACGTCGCTGATGAACGACTCGTGAACGATCTCGATTTAGAGTTACACTTTGGATCAAACTTTATAGGTATGTCCAAAATCCTTCCTCTGGATGGTTTGGAGGATCATATGAATAACGTCGAAAGAATTATTCACTCGAATCCTCAGCAAGGTAGGTATTGGATCAAAGTGAAGAAATATGGAAACTTTGGCTCTGGAAATGGGAGTATTCAAAATTATGCCGTCGTTGCTACGGGGACGTTTACGCATTTGGAAGACAGGACGTATGACAGTTGCTCTCTGGACAATCCACCGCCACCACCGTCTCCGCCTCCCTCGAGTCCTCCGTCTCCACCGCCTTCCCCTCCTCCACCTCCGCCGTCACCGCCGCCGCCAAGTCCGAAGCCGTCACCTCCTCCGAGCCCACCGCCAGACTCGTCTAAACCATCACCTCCTCCGCCTCCGCCAATCGCGAAAGTTTCAGGTCGCGCGTATGCGAGCGGATATCTCTCGAAGTGTACCGTGTATCTCGATACTAATAAGAATGGCGAACGAGATTTCACGCTTGACCCGCAAACAACAACAGACGAGTTCGGTGCTTTTACGCTCTCTCCAACGGTTAGTTATTCAGTAGCATCGACGATATTGATTGCCGATACCAGCAGCACGTCATGTACAGATGCCTATACGAAACGAACGAGCGCACTTTCAATATTAAAAGCACCTCCGGGTTCGACAATGCTATCGCCACTGTCGACAATTTTGGTCGCGATGATGGCGAAAATAGGCAGTTATCCTCGGGTGTCTGCTTATGATCAAATGAAGACTGCATTTGGATGGGATAATACGCAAGTGGACCTGCTCGATAGAGATTCTTTAGCTGAAGCGCAAAATGACGTTATTGAGGAATACGTGCACGTTGCCACGACGAACGTGAATTTGGCGAATCTGATTGCTTCGACTTCGAGAATGATTTGTGGCATAAAGTCCAACACAGCTTTGTCTACGTGCGAGGCATACGCCGTCAAGGCGATCGCAGAACGTGTAATTGCGCAATATGGACGCATTGAAAGTAACAGGGCCATGAATTCTCGTCGTCGGCTGAACGAGCTTATGCGAACTGATTTGCTAGACTTCTACAACGCCGAAGTCATTGCGGATGTTGTCTCAGATGCGTTGGAAGTCGCGCAGAATGCAGGAAACGTGGAGTATGATGGATCGGAAGTTTTGCAAGGCGTTGCGACGATGGCAGCGGCAGTTGCAAATGCCGCAACGGTACTTTTAGACTTGAAAGATTCTATTGCTAGTGGATCATCGATCGATGATTTCTTAGCGAGTATCGCGGCGGTTGCTACTGTGTCACAGTCGCCCTCTTTACTTTCCGAGATTGAAGAGTTATCGCACAGTGGAGAGGCTTCGATAAGTTCTACTGGTCCTTTAGCAAGTGCAAGCTCCTCAAAGACATCGTACTACGATGCTTTTGAAACTACCAAAGCGGATATAGACTGGGATTTGACGTATAGTTTCCCTCCTCCGAATCCGTCACCGCCTCCACCGCCATCGCCTGGACCAGCACCGCTGACACTAACTGATGTTGCCAAGTCTGCGAGTCCCGCAGCTTTGGCTGGTGCGGTACTTTCCGTCGTGTTCATATTCCTTATCCTTTGCTTCAGGCGCAAAATAGCGCGATGCTGCTCACCAGAGGCCAAACGTCTGGAAAATCAAGCAAACGTAGGTGTTCCTGTTGCCGTCCATCGCACGTTACCCGGACACCGATCACGACCGGCGCCCGTAATATGGCAGCTTGATGATGAAGAAGGAGATGAACAGCAACGCGTGACGGGACAAATGCAACCGCTCTCTCCGGAAGCAACGGTAAGTCTGCGCGATCGATACGCAAGCGGTATTACCAATTCGCAGGGCGAATTTCTCAGGGCAATACCGACTCAGCCTCCTGTACGAAATGAACGAGAGGCAACGAGAGATCCAGGAATTTGGTACCCGGACGACGATGGCGACAACGAATCGCGCATGATTCCGACCATAGTCGACGCCGAAGCAGAAGTGCTTCGTCTAGAAAATTTTAGGCGCCAGTTGGCCACACAAGGACGCACCTTTCCGGGAGGAGGTGCTAACGAAAATGAAGATATCACCGTAGTTGAGCATAGATGATAATTTGTACAATAATACAAACAACGGTACTGTACGCTGATTGAACAACTTCTTTCTAAGCTAAAGCTAGAACTAAAAATATAAATACACCAAATTGACTTTTAAATTTTGACTGCGCACCAGATGCGGTAGGCATGAACTGCTCTCCTCCTGGAGACTCAGGCGGTACTGGCGGAGGCGCAGGCGGAGGCACAAGCGCTTCCACTGACGTTTGGGGTGGTAGTGGAGGCGGAGCCGGAAGCAATGGCGGAGGGGAAGGAGGCGGCGAGGGCGGCGGCAACGGTGGACTAGGAGGACTAGGAGGAGGAAAAGGAGGGGGGCAAGGAGGAGGAGAAGGAGGAGGAGGAGGAGGCGTGCACGAGGATATATCGCGCACTGTTTCAGCCGTGACGAAGCTGCCAGTGGCTACAAACGCGAAGCTTTGGTCACTAACGAGCGACGATGCGCTGATTTTCGCATAGTATAGCCCCCTTTTTGGATACGACCACACAATCTTTTCCACCGTATTTAGTGAATCGCGATATAACGGTGCAATAGTCTCAAAAGTGCCCGACATGTCTCTCGAATAGTATAGCGTGATATCGAGATCGTTGATGAGTGATCCATCCGAACCAGAAAGTGATGGTTCGTCGTACCAAGTCAGCGTCATCGATAGCGTTTCCGTGGTATCGTCTGACAGTAACATGCAAGCGCCATAGGATGCCGTTACTTCGGTGAAAATCAAACCAGAGTCATCCATCACGTAGATATTTGTCGGAGATTGCACGTTCGAGTCGATATCTTTTAGCTTCAAAGAGTTTGCCAAGTCTACGCGCCCAAAACCGGCTTTCATCGAAGGTGCCGATTCCAACGGAGTTCTATCCAAGGGATCAAAACCTTCTAATTGTCGAGCCCCATTGATCAAGACTGCCTTTAACAACATGCCGCTGACATTAGTCAACGCCTTTTCCGATATCTTCTCTCCAGAAGGGTAATATCCATCGGTAAAATATTGTCTAGTGATTGCGAGTGCGCCGGAAACCGCCGGCGCCGCGTACGATGTTCCCGAAATGGACGACGCCACCTTGCAATGCACGACGGATGCCGTATTTGTGGTGTTCACATCTACTGATTCAATATTTTGGGCAGGTGCTACGAGTAAAGGCGCGATTCGTCCATCATCTGTAGGCCCCGCACTCGAGAAATCCGCCGCGTGCTCGTATTGATTGTCACTGGAAGCTTCTATTGTGGTAACTTTAATTGTCAACGCAGGAAACACGTCATTGGCATTCAAATCACCTTTCTCAACGAGCGCGCGTAAAAGAAGACCATCTTTCATGGGAATGAACGCAGACAAGAAAGATGATGACGTCTGATCATCTACCATTGATGCCAATCGCGCTTTTGTTTCGTTTGCATAGACGAGCGCACCATAATATCCGGCAGTCTCTGCGTTTTTTAATCGTTCCGCGTGCGAACAAGAAACTCCGTCTGACTTGAGAAGAACAATTTGATTCGAATCAATCGCGCTTGGCAAAGCCGCGCACCCGTTCTCTGGACTCCCCACTGTGACTATACGATACGAATCAGTTGACGCATACGTCTTATTAACGCTCGCCATACCACGCACGCTTGCGTGCGCCCAGTGCGCGTAACCATCCCCTAATTCTATTTTGACCGCATATGGCGACGGCGAGAGACTCGGTGATTTTACACTTCTGGTCCCACCGACAGAAATGACATTCTTTGCGTTTGCTGGTCTCGTTATACTATTGCGCGCTTTCCCCCCCACGGAGCCTGGGTTTCCCTTGTTTCCCGCGGAGAAGACGACAACATTCTCTTGATTTTCATTCAAAAACAGGTCGACTTCATATTCACTTGATTCGTACGAATATGAATTTGTTATACCCCAACTATGAGAATGCACGCGAGCAGAGAAAGTATCGCTTGGGTACCCATACAAAAGTGACCTCGAAACGTTGGATAAACTTACCAAGACTTCTGATCCGTCGGTGTCCTCGTATCCAATATCTGTAAATGCGACGCGCGCATTTTTAGCCACACCGTCGTACTGTTTGTCCCAATAGAATGAGCCAGACGACCCGAAAAACACTCCAGCGACTTTCGTGCCGTGGCCACTACCATCCACCATATTTTGACTATCGCTCAGTGAGCGCAAGTCGAGAATTTTTGAAAACGTCGTTGCGTTGGCGTTTGGCGTTTTCACGTCGCTAAAGTAGCAATTATACTTGTCTATGCCCGTATCGGTCATTGCGACGACTTGATTAGTACCTGTCAAACCGAGTTTCCACATAGGACATCGATTATAGCTCGTGAGTCCTTGACCTCCCTGTACTAAAGATTGCGTGTTATAATTGTGCGTGGCGATTGGAAGCGTTTCATGCATGTACACCACCGCGTTGTGTTTCATTATATTTGAGAAAATCCTCTCGCGTTCTCCTCCTCCTACGTCTCTGGCAAAAGTACACTGGACTTTTACGCCGTTCGTATCTGACGCTCGACAATACGAAGTCGACGCGTTCCGCGAGCTCATGATATCGCTCAATTCCTCTGCCACTGACTGAGCGAACAAAAAGTTTTCCTCTCGCGCAATTGTACCTCTTGCACCGAAAAACGGTGCCGGCGCAACCATCGTCTCGAACCATTCGCACATAGTTTTTGCGCAAACGTTCTCAAACGCAAAAGAGGACGCATTTTCTTTCGGCCACTCGTTTACGACTGAATATTGCATCGCACTCGTTCCACCAAAACGTTCCGCAACTGCAGCCGCCAAAGGCGGTCCAAACGCTAGAAATGTTTGTTCCGGTATCGGTCCCAACAAACCACCTTTAGCTTTGTTCAAAGCGATATCCAAATCCCGCCACGCGCGGGGGGTGGACAAAGCTTCTCCCACGAGCGTCACTAAGAACAAACGCGTGTCATCAATATCATCATCATCATCATTACCAGTTTCATCACCAATTTTACGACTTATCTTTCTTCTCCATCGCGGCGCACCAAAAGCAGCAGCATTCGAAGAAGATGCTCTTTTCGTTCGCGAAGCGTTCCTCCGCAATAACGCGTTTCTCGTTCCATATTTCGAAGGCATTCTCGTCTGCGAATGCAACTCTTTGTCGTCTGTGTCGCTCTCGTTTCCGTCTCTTTGCATTGTTTCGTTCAAAAACCTCTCCTCGTATTCTTCATCCACGAGCACGTATTTCAAATCCATCGTTTGTTTCGCGAGAACATCGATTCGTTCTCCGTGCCGTAAGCGCACTCTCGGGACCGCCGTAACGAACTGCGTTGTGGAAAAGAAGAGGACGACGACGACGAAAAGGAGCACCTTTAGAAAGAGTGCAAGTAAGGCGAGACCAGAAGTCATCCTCTTTATTTCTTTACAAAGAATGCGGTTAATACGCGCAGATTATATCATCTTCGTCATCGTTTTGTCCGTGTGTAAAGTCTCTCCGCTGTTAAATACTGACGCGAATTAGAAAGCGAATATTCTCCCTTCTATGACAAGACGAGAAACTTCAGCGAAAAGTGAAATATGGACTCACGAATCTACTTCACGCGCGTTCTGCTACAAAATACTGCTAATAAATACACTACAATCAAAGCGCGTCCGTGTACGGCGTCATTGAACCCAACGCAAAAAGCGCCACGTTCGCACTCACCCCTAACATCAATCCTAACATCAAACCGGCTTGTTCGTCGTTGCTCCCTCTTCTGGTTTCTCTGGTAGCGCGAGGCCACAAGGCTCTGGAGAAGGCGTAGGCGCACATCAAACAACTCGCAGCTTCCAATAAACCTTCTATTTTGAACAAGTTTTTCTTACCAGAAGATTCTTCCAGATGTTTGTTCAAGTCGCGCTCGGATTTGAAGACTTTCACAAACTTGGCCGCGACGACGGCGGAGAAGAAAAAGGCGAAACCTACCGAGAGGGAAGCGCGCAGCGCAAGTTCAGAAGCGTTACCGGCTTTACAGCTAAACGCGCTCAAAGCTGCTGGAGCGGTTCTCACAAGAGCACGGATGCACGCCGGAAATTCGATGTGAATGTTCTCTAATGATTCAGAGGCGGAGGCGAAGCGGACGCCATCGAGGACGGAGAGGGAAACGCACGTGATGGACACGATGAACGCCTCAAAGGCGCCGTCGATGGCATCCCACCCGTTCGCGAGGCTCGCGAGGCTACTGCTACTGTTTGTGGTTGTCGAGTTCTTTTCTGCACTCTCATTCGAGGAGAACGCGTCCAAGAAGACAAGCTTTGGGAGTCGCAACAGAATAAATCTCGCCAGCATCACGCCGACGACGGCGAATACAATCTCCACTACTCCTCCGTAATAAATAGCGCGAAGCGTGAGTAACATCGCGCGTACACCCATGACGATCAACACACCACTCGCAATCCCTAACGTTGCGCCTATTTTACCGTCCGCAAAACTACTTTTCCTACGCGCCGAGGACGATTTCAACACGTCTCCTTCAATATTGTTGTTGTTGCTGTTCATATCTATTTCATCATTTCTTCGAACCTTGTCCCTAAACAAGCGCTCGACGAGCAACATCCCTTTCTTGTTCGTAAAGCGTAACGTAAACAGCGCGAACGAGGCTATAAACGCCGGCGCAAGCGCTAAATAAAACGTACTCTTCCCGCCGCCCCCGCCGCTCCCCACGTCGTCTCCTCCTAAACCAAAATCTTTCAACGTCGGAGCTCGTAATGTCCCATCTTCGTTGTCCAGCCTTTGCATGGCCATCCGAAACCCTTCCAACGCTGCCGCACTCATCGTTGCCGCCGTTGCCACTGCTCTCGCATCCTCCGCGCCTTCAAACGCGTCCGGTAACAACTCCGCGAACACAATCCAAATCATACACCCGGCGCTAAAACCGACTCCAAACGGCATCAAGCTCGTAAACGTTTCCACGAACAAAAACGACGGCACCGCCGTTACCGTTTGCGGCAACGAACTCACGACAGACCAAAACAAACACTGCATCGGTTTCACGCCTTTACTCGCCAACACTGTCGACACCGCCAAACCTTCCGGAACGTTATGCACGCCGATGGCAAACGTCACCAAACACCCTTGCGCCCAACCGTGGACTCCTGAAAAACTCACCCCGACGCCCGACCCTTCCCCGAACGAGTGCGCGGTCATGATACCAACCACGAGTAACGTTTTCCGTGCATCCGCGCCGACTAAATTCGCAAACGACACGTCTTCGTGCGCGCGTAAAATTTTCTGCAAAAAAGCAATAAAAGTTGCCCCGCAGAACAATCCAAAAACCACCAGACCGGGACCGTGCGGTTGGCCTTCGTGAACCATATCGAAAGAAGCCGCGAGCATGACCCCACACGCGATGGCATTCGCTAACCCGGCGTACAACGGGGAGAGTTTCTCCCCTTTCGGGAGTAAAAAGAATGGAACAGAGCCGAGACCAGTCATGGATGCCATCAGAAGCGTCAAGACGAAAACGGACGTTGGAGTGACCGCGGCGACGACATCGTCGCTGGAAAGTGCACCTTCCGAGGCAGCCCCGACCATGTTTATATCGATTTATGACGTTGATGCTGGCTTTGTCGTGCTCTCTCGCGCGTCGTGTGACTAATAATCAATAGCTGTTCTTAGGACCGAGAGAGAGAGAGTTAATTCAACGTGCGAGGGGTCGTTCCTCGCGATATAATTCTGAAGCAAAAAGTCACATCATCAAAACAAAGGCAAATTTTTTCAACGACCAAAAGACGAGTCAAATCAAATGAACGCGAAGTCGTGCAATCGATGTGTATTTCAAAGTGTTGTTTATTATTACTAGTCAAAGCAGCGGCAATAGTAGCTATGTGGTATTGTTGTGTTCTTTTTTTATTATACATCCGTGTGCGCCGAACGCTGGGTTCCGTTTGGCGTCGTCGCGGTACCTCGTTCTCTCTGGCTTTCGTGACCGAGCGAATGGCCTCGCTTCTTCCGAGATCTCGACGGCGTCGCTTGGATTTCACACCCGCCGTACATTTTCCTCTGGAAATTGGAAAAAGCTTTCGCGATGGCTTCTTCCACGTCGTGGTCGCGAATTCTCGAGTACACTCTGACTTTGCGTTCTAAAAAGTTGGTCGGCAACAAGGAGGAGACTTTCGATCGGTCGATGTGGAAGGATTCTTCGTCGGTTAATTCTTGGAAGAATTTCACTCTCGAGACTGGATCTTTGTCTTTCATGGAGTAATCGATTTTGACGTTGTGAACGATGATCATTTCCGGTTTCAAGCCGCCCGGTATGGTGTTGCTAGTGCTATTGGATTCGTACGAAGTGGAGATATCTTCCTCCGTGACGTCTTTGAAATCGCTCAAATACTCCTCCGGGACCGTGTATTCGTTGACAAAAACGTACAAATCTCGTTTTCGTAATCGTTTAATTATATCGCGCGCTTTTTGTAACTCTGGTTCGTTCGAAAATTCGATTTGTTTCACGATCGTATCGTCCAGTTTAATAAACTCTTTCGGGTCTCGAATGGCGTGCGATATTCGACTGTTCCATCCAACGTCTGCTTCGACCATGGCGTCTACAATCATATACTCCACCGCCTTCGCTTTTTTATGCGTGTACACCACGTGGTGCATATTTGCGCGCATATCAAACAATCTGTACACGTTGTATACCTCGCTCGCTTTGAAACAAATCTCGTCGTCGATGACTTTCATGAACGAAATCAACCGGTTCATGTCCACCGAAGCGGATATGCCGGTGTTTTTCGAGTCTCGCATCAAATACTCAAACTTATCCACGTCCACGCTGTTTCTTTTATTCGCCACGATGTCGAACAAAAACTTATTCTGTTTATACCCAGAATCGTTCGAACTGATTAAATCTTTCACTTTTTGGACTATTCTAGGCGATAAGTCGACGCCGTTGTCCTCGACCAGCCACTCGAACATATCACACGACATGTCCTCGTGACTCCACTTCTTTGCCTCGGCTTTGCCTAATCTCAGCGGTAAAAACTCGTTATCGAACACGTGCGAATACGGCCCATGGCCTAAATCGTGACATAAACCGGCTAATTGAACGCATAACTTATCCTCCGCGTCCCATTTCAACGATCGCGTCGACCTCGTCAAAGTCTCGTACACGTTGCTCGCCAAGTGCGACGTCCCCAACGAGTGTTCAAACCTATTATGCGAAGCTCCCGGAAAAACGTAATACGCCGTCCCTAACTGCTTCAACTCCCTCAACCTTTGCATTTGCGGCGTATCGATCACGTCGCACAACTTCCCGCTAAAATACATGTGATTATGCACCGGATCGTTCACGACTTTCCCTTTATTCCTTTCCCGTGATTTCGTGTAATAATCTTGCACGATGAGGGGTTCACTCGCGCGTAAAATGTTCGGGTTCTGTCGCATTTGCGACATTGGTATTTCACCAGAAATGTTGATGTTGTTCTCCTCGTCCTCTCGCACTTGCGACATGGGTAAGTACGGCTCGTCCGGTAAGTTATCATCGTCCACCACTAAAAGTCTTCCATCGTCTTTATTCTCATTCTTAGAAGTCGTTGTTGTATCATCTGCGCATAAAAATTCAATTTTTAAATCAAACTCGTAAAAACAAAAAAACGTACCGTTATTATTCACCGCTTTGCTATTGCTCCTTCCTCCTCCCTTTTGTTTCTTCTTTCTCTCCGGAGTGTCGTACGCTAAATCCTCCTCCTCGTATTCTTGGCTGCTATACCCAAAGACTCGTTTAGACTTCATCTGCAATTTTTTGCTTTTTTTTTTCTTCTTTTTTTTCTGCGATGATGAATGAAAAAATATGAGGAAGAAGCTTTTTGCTCGAGAGAAAAAAGAGATGAAAAATTGACAGACAGACAGACAGACCAAAACAACAACGAGAGGGAAAAAAAGCAATCGAATCCAAAATCGTCACATTAGTACTACTACTACTACTTTATAATAATAAGTAATACACAGAACAATAATGACGAATAATAATCTCATCGCGTCGCTCCTGAGAGACGACAAATCAAAGATGGCCACGTTAATCGCGTGCGGCGCGAGCGCGGTGGCGTTGATTTATTACAACCGGGAAGTTCGGAATCAAATCGCGAATATTTTCATGGTGCGTTTTCTTCTTCTTCTTTTCGTCGCAGCCGTCGTCTTTCGATGGTCTTCTTTTATCATCATCATCATCATCTCTTTGATGATGATGATGATGGTGATGACGATGCCTCTGCTCGCGTGTGAGAGAAAAACAACGCGCGTCTTATCTTTTGCGAGTGTTGATATTACGCGAGATGGACGACGCGTGTTGTCGCGCGAGAGAGAGGAAGATGGAGAGTGGATAAACCTGAAAAGCGCGATTGGATTTTTGGGTCCAAATTCTCTCTCGCCGCCGTCATCATTTCATCGTTTCATCTTCATCGGAGAGGCTTCTTTTTTCTGGTTTTGATGTGACTCTCTCTCGTTCGTTCTCACAAAACGCGAGAAGTCGACGCGTACGCTCTGTTCATAATGCATGCGTTTGTATTCTTATTTACTGACCGACCGTATTTCTCTCCTTTTACAATAAAAAAAAACTTAATAGGGCGCTGCGGTGGCCACCTCTGGACCAGGCGTCTTATCTGGCAGCACGAACAACGCGGCGAGTAAGAAAGAAAGCAACGGGGACGCCTCCGATGGCGGCGATGCGGAGAACCAACAGCAACTGATGATGCAACAGATGCAGCAACAACAGCAACAAATGCAAGGTGGTGGGATGCCTGGGCAAGAGGAAGAGTTATCCGCGATTGAACGATTTTGTACGGACGTGACGGACGAAGCGAAGAAAGGGTTGTTGGACCCGTTGGTCGGGAGAGACGACGAGTTGAGAAGAGCTATTCACGTCTTGTCCAGACGAACGAAGAATAACCCGATTTTGTTGGGCCAATCTGGTGTTGGTAAGACGGCTATTGTGGAAGGTTTGGCGCAGAGAATCGCGACTGGTGACGTGCCTTTGTCGCTGAGAAACGCGAAGTTGTTGGAGTTGGATTTAGGCGCGGTTGGCGCCGGCTGTCAAATGCCGGGGGAGTTTGAAGAGAGATTGTCTATGGTCGTGCAAGAAGTTGTCGACGAAGCCGAGAATCAGCCAGTGATTGTATTCATCGACGATATTCACAACTTGATTCCGCCGCCGCCGAATGGGAACAACGGGTCGGCTATTTTGAAACCGGCGTTGGGGAGAGGTTTGTTGAGGTGCATCGGGTGCACGTCGGTGGATAAGTTTAAGAAATCCATCGAAACTGACGCGGCTTTGGAACGTCGATTTCAGCAAATTCCAGTGGAAGAACCGGACGTTGATTTCACCGTTTCTATTTTGCGCGGGTTGAGACCGAGATACGAACAGCACCACAACATCGCCATCTCGGAAGGCGCGTTGTTATCGGCGGCGCAGTTATCGGCCAGGTACGTCAGCGGACGTCAGTTACCAGATAAGGCGATCGATTTGCTCGATGAAGCCGCCGCGGCGGTTAGAATGAACAAATCGTCTAAACCGGAAGCGTTAGACGTGTGCGACCGAAAAATAAAGCAGTTGCAAAAAGAACGCAATCAGTTGTTGTTGAAGCAAAGAAGCGAAAACGCAAAGGCTGGTCAAAACAACATCGCCGCGGCGGAATTGCAAAAGCTCGCCGCGCAATTGCACGACGAGAAGAAGAAACGAAAGGAGCTGCAAAAGAAAGTTACGAGTGAAATGACGTGCATGAACGCGTACAGACAAGCGCAAGCGCAGTTGGCGTACACGGTGAGAAAGATTCAAAACGCCAACGCCAAAGTACAGTTGGCCTCGGCCGCGGACGCGCCAGACGAGTACAAAGCTCAACTCGCGAATTGCAAGAGCGACCTCGCCAAATTGGAAGCGGAAAAAGAGCGCGTGGAAGACGAGGTGAAGAAAGCGGAAGGCGAAGTGTTGTCCTTACAAGGTGGTGGGGTGATGTTGAGAGAAGAGGTGACGGATGCAGACGTCGCGACAGTCGTGTCCAGATGGACCGGCGTACCGGTGGCGAAATTGGTCTCTTCGGAGAAACAGAAATTGTTGCAATTGGAATCGGAACTTCACGAAAGAGTCATTGGTCAAGAAGAAGCGGTCACATGCGTCGCCGAAGCCGTGCAACGCTCGCGCGCGGATCTCGCCGATCCGAATGGGCCGGTCGCCTCGTTCATGTTCCTCGGTCCGACTGGCGTCGGAAAGACAGAATTGGCAAAGGCTTTAGCATCGTATCTCTTCAACTCGGACCAAGCGTTGGTGCGTTTGGACATGTCCGAGTACATGGAAAAACACTCCGTGGCTAGATTGATTGGCGCACCGCCAGGCTACATCGGCTACGACGAAGGGGGCATGCTCACCGACGCGGTTCGACAAAAGCCGTACTCGGTCGTCTTGTTCGATGAGATTGAAAAAGCGCACGTCGATGTCTTTAACGTCTTGTTGCAGTTGTTGGATGAAGGCCACGTGACGGATACTCAAGGTAGAAACGTTTCGTTTAGAAACTGCTTGATTATCATGACTTCGAACTTGGGTTCGGACGAAATGAACTACCAAAACAAAAGAAGAGGAAGAGGTAACGTGAAAGACGCCGTCATGCAACACGTCCGATCGCACTTCAGACCAGAATTTATCAACAGAATCGACGAGTTTATTTGCTTTGAATCGCTCAACCATTCGCAAATCGAAGAGATTGTCCAATTACAACTCAAGAACTTGTCCAACAGAGTCGATGGCCAACGCATGGCGATTGAATACGACAAATCCGCGGTTGAATATTTGGCGAGAGAAGGCTACGATCCGCAATACGGCGCTCGTCCGGTCAAACGTGCCATTCAAAAACAATTGTTACAGAACTTGTCCACGGAAATCTTGAAGGGCAAATTCAACGAAGACGATACGATTTTAGTCACCGCGGATAGACACGGCTTGTGCCTCGCCAACGGTCAAAAGATTGTGCGAAAAATCTACGACATCACCGAAGCGAGCGACGACGACGAGGACGAGCTTTAGAGATAAAACGATGAACGATCAACACACAACTGCTACAGTACTGCGAAGAAACAAAAACAACAACAAAACATCATAGAAGAGTTTGGCTTTTAAAAATAATCACAAATATTATCTTGAATCTTGAATTGAATGAATTGGCACGCTAAGTGCTTCCTTATTATTTCTTGTTCCTCCTCTCCTCGTTAAACGCGTCCCCCCCAACATTTTTTTCCCAATTAAAACCACCCCCGGATAAAATCTCTTTCGACACGCTTCAATCAATCCACAATCACGCAGTGTGACTTTCTTGGAATATGATATCACTAATTTGCATCTACTGGATTTCTATCTCTCTCTTTGTTTTAATATCGTTAAGAAAAAAATTGGTTGGTTCCGCCTCCTCTCGTCGCAGAAGATTTTAAGAACACACTATTTATGTTAAACATCATTGTTCGGAAACTTTGCCTTTATAAGAAAGAGCGACGATTACAACTCGTCTTTCTTCCTCAACTGCTCCAACTGCTTCAAAATAGCCTCCCCTTTATTCAATGCCGCCTCTCTTTTCTTCCACGTCGCGACCTTGGTGTTGTGTTCCAGCTTCGCCGCCTTCATGTCTGACTTTATCGTCTTCAACTCCTCCGATCGTTTCTTCAACTCTTCCGCGATGTCCGCGGAAGTCTTCCCGTCGAATTTCTCAATCAACGCGATTTCGTTCGGTTTGCACGCTTTCTTCGTCTTCACGTCGCACTTCTCCACGTCTAAGGTTTTCTTCGTAAACGCGAGCATTGCGTCGAAATCTCTCCCTTGTTGATAATCCTTCCCTTTCTTGTCCCCTGCGAGGAAGTATTTAATCGTCGGGTACCCTTGCACGCCCATTTTCTGACACGTTTGCGCGCCATCCGCGGTGCAATCCACGTCCACGATCATCACCGACGCGTGATCTTTGTATTTACTGCCGAGCTTGTCCCACGCGGGTTTCATGCTCTTACAGTGGCCTCACCAAGGCGCGAGAAATTTCACGAAGACGTTCTTGTTCGATCCTAAAACCGCGGAGTCGAAATTTTTGTCCGTCGCGAGGAACGCGGAAGCGTTCACTCCTTTGAAAGAGCTCGGGGAAAAGGTAAAGGTGAAAAGGGCGAAAATGAGGAACGAGAGAGAGGATGATCTCGTGTAAGTCGTCATCATCCTTGATGATTAATTACTATTTGTGTGCTCTCTTTTGTGATGAGTGTAGTCAGAGAGAGAACGCGAATACAATTCTGGCGAAATGAGATGAGAGATCGAGAAGAGAATTTTTTGGTCGTCAAAAGGAACTGTGTGATGATGAGAAAAAGTGATAGATATTTTCTTCTGTCTTGCAATTTGACAAAAACGCAAATAATTTTAAATTCGTTTGCTTGAGAAAAATTCTTCGGAAGAAGAAGAGAAATTTGATGTGATGGTAAGATGATGGGACAACAACAAGGCGAAGAAGAAGAATTCAAAGAAGAAGAAGAAGGAGTAGGAGGAAAAGACGACGACACGAATGATTTTGATGGCAAAGAACTCGCGTCAGAGTTACTCAGAATCATCTCCTCGGATTTCTCTTTAAACGAGCTGGCGTTTGTGCCTCCGTGGAAGCATTTGAGAGAGTTGTTAGGGGAAAAGTTTGCCGACGATGAAGAAGACGAAAACGACCGAAAGCGGTTAAAGTTGTTTTATCGCTCGTTTTGCGTCCGAGAACATAAACTGGCGATTAACGCGCACGTTATAGTGCCCGTATTAAACTACGTGTATTCTCAGTTGAGGAGGAAAAAGGACGAAAAGAATGACGATGATGCCTTCTTGGATGATGATTTGAAAGTACTTTTATGCGTGCTCACTGGCGACAGTTTATCCGGTTGGAACGTGAGAAAAAGAAGAGTCTTGGAAGCGTTGGAAAAGGACGGTGACACGACGAGTGATGATCAAGAGAAGAATAGGATGAAAGAGATGGAACGAGAAATGATGTTTGCCACGTTCGTACAAACAAAGTTTCCAAAGTCCACGGCGGCGTTTGCGCACAGAAGGTGGGTGATTATGACGTGTTGTTTTCACGGCGGCGGCGCGGAGAGAAGGAATCACCTAATACCAAGAAACGCGCGAAGGGATACGACGATGTTATCATTATTGTTATTAAATAATGTATACGAACGAGAAACTCTCGCGTGCGAACAAACGTGTCGACGGAAGCTGAGCAATTACGCCGCGTGGTCGCACAAGTTGTTCGTCTTTGAGCTCGTCCATGTGAAGCAAAACGTGAACGAACCGGATGAGCTCTTGGAACGGGCGAAGAGCGTCTTGCGAGAATCAAAAACAAACATTTCTTCCTCCGATCCGAGCGCGTGGCATTTTCGACGCGCAGTAATTCGCTCAGTTTACGATCGACTACTTCACTACGATGCAGTGAAGAAGAGATTCTTCGATGAAGTGATCGTTGACGAATTCCGTTTCGTGCGCGAAAAGATTGCGGCGTTTCGCGGACGGGAAACGCTATGGCACCATCGTAAAACGGTGTTGGCGCATGTGCTCCTCAAATGCTCCGACGACGACGTTCGAAACGAAATCGTCACGGAGGAAATAGAGTTTGCGATAAATAATAATAATAAGGCAGACGAAATCAAAGTGCGAGACGTGCCGTGGGCGACAAAGTACGAAGACGGGGATGAAGCTCGCCTTCTTGCATCCTTTAGTAAATACGTGTGTACAATATTTAGTCGCTTTTGCAAAAAGTTATAGGTATGAATTAAAGATGATAGCAATATATAGAGAGTGTTAGCGTATTAATATAACAATCGCTTTTTAACGCGCAGCCATTTCCCTCGCACCGTCCAGCCACGGGTACTTCTGCGATCGTTCGATTTCAAACTTGTCGATTTGGTCGTTCTTCAACATCGTCAATCCAACGTCGTCCAAGCCATTCAACAAGCAGTGCTTGCGGAACTCGTCAACTTGAAAGGAAATCTTAGAACCATCCGCTCTCGTGATGGTTTGCGCCGCGAGATCGACTTCTAGCTCTTTCATCTCGTTGGCGTCTTGCATCAACGTTCTCACCGTCGGTTCGTCCAAAACAATCGGCAACATGGAGTTCTTGAAGCAGTTGTTGAAAAAGATGTCCGCGAAGGAGGTGGAGATAATGCACCTGATTCCCAAATCGTTGATGGCCCACGGCGCGTGCTCTCGGGAACTGCCGCAACCAAAGTTATCGCCGGCAACTAAGATCGAGGTTCCTTTCCATTCTGGTTTGTTCAAGACGAAGTCCGGTTTTTCCGAGCCGTCGGCGTTAAATCGCATTTCGTAAAACGCGCCAACGCCCAATCCGGTTCGTTTGATGGTTTTCAAAAACTGCTTCGGGATAATCATGTCCGTGTCGATGTTTTGCAAGTCCATCGCAGCGGCTTTACCTTTGAGCGTCGTAAACGTCGGCATACCACTACTACCGCTGCCAGATTTCGCTTGGTCCACTCTCGGTCGCGGCGGCACGATGGATTGGTTTGTCAAAAAGTCCTTGTCGACTTTCTTCGGGACGTCGTCGCCAGTCAAACCGGCACCAGAACCGATTTCTCTGACATCGCACAACTTACCAGTAATGGCCGCGGCAGCAGCCATGGCTGGCGACACCAAGTGCGTTCGGCCGCCGTTCCCTTGACGACCTTCAAAGTTTCTGTTTGAAGTCGAAGCGCATCGTTCACCCGGCAACAACTTATCCGGGTTCATGGCGAGGCACATGGAGCACCCCGGTTCTCTCCAATCAAAACCGGCTTCAATCAGGACGGTGTGCAAACCCTCTGCTTCGGCTTGGTCTTTGACGATACCCGAACCCGGGACCACCATGGCGTACACGGAACTGGCAACTTTCTTGCCTTTGGCCACGGCGGCCACGGCTCTGAGGTCTTCAATTCTCCCGTTCGTGCACGATCCGACGAACACCTTGTCAACCGCAACGTCCTTCATTTTTGTCCCTGGAGTCAAACCCATGTATTCCAACGATCTTCGCATCGCGTTCGCCCTGGATTCGTCAAAATCGTCCGGGTTTGGCACGACGCCGGAAATGCCGACGGTATCTTGCGGCGACGTTCCCCACGTGACGGTCGGTTCAATATCCTTCGCGTCAATAACCACAACCTTATCAAACTTGGCATCCGCATCGGTACCTAACGTTTTCCAGTACGCCACCGCCTTCTCCCAAGTCTCACCACTCGGCGCCATCGGTCTGCCTTTCAAGTATTCGTAGGTGATCTCATCCGGCGCGATCATTCCGGCTCTCGCGCCAGCTTCAATCGCCATGTTGCAAATACTCATTCTCGCTTCCATGGACAACTCACGAATGGCTTCGCCAGAAAACTCGATGACAGACCCGTTACCCCCGGCGGTACCAATCTTTCCAATCACGTGCAAGATCAAATCTTTGGAGGTGACGCCATCCATCAACTTGCCGTCGATTCTCACGTTCATATTCATGCTCGGCTTTTGCAACAACGTTTGCGTGGCCAACACGTGTTCGACTTCACTCGTCCCGATACCAAACGCTAACGCACCAAACGCACCGTGCGTGGCCGTGTGGGAATCCCCGCACACGACTGTGGTCCCCGGCAACGTAAAGCCTTGTTCCGGCCCGATGATGTGCACGATTCCTTGTCTCTTGTCTTCCATCCCGAAATACGTGATGCCAAAGTCCTTCACGTTCTCCTCCATCTGCACCACTTGCACTCTCGATTCCATCTCCGTGATGAACGTTTCCACGCTTTCAAACTTCGATCGGTCCGAAGTCGGGACGTTGTGATCCACCGTCGCCAACGTGTTGTCCGGTCTTCTCACGTTTCTCCCGGCTAAACGCAAAGCCTCGAACGCTTGCGGCGACGTGACTTCGTGCACCATGTGTCTGTCGATGAACACTAACTTTGTCCCGTTATCTTCCGTGGCAATCGTGTGATCGCGGACAATTTTGTCGTACATGGTCATGCCAGCCTTCGGGGAGATTGATGAAAACAGAGAAGCGCGGCGATGGGAAGTTGGATGTCTTCCAATTTTAATCGCCGCCAACACAGATTTCTTTTTTCCACTACTCGTCATCGTCGAGGAAGAAGAAGACAAAGAAGAAGATCTTTTTTGCGAGGAGGAGGAGAGCAATCCACTGTGGACAGAAACAGGACGAGAAGAATTCATCATCGCGTCGTTTGGATGTGTGTATAAATGCGACAGTAAAGTAGTTTTCTTCTTAACGATAAAAAGATCGCCGCTCTTTGTGTTTGCGCTTTAATTATTATGAAGAAGTCGTTCGTCGTTTTAGGAGGAAATTTTTTGTTTCTTTCTCGCGAGCTAAAAAAAAAATATCTGAGAGGCCAGATCTCACAAAAACACAAGAGAGACAGAGACAAGCTTTTATATACAAATTTATATCACAAACATCGACTATTATATACAGAGAAGAAGACAACAGACACAAATAATACAAAATTAAAAAGGCCCGACGCTTTCAAACTCGATGAATTCCACCGGTTCGTCACCGATGACGCGAGCTTCGTGCCCTGCTTCGCACAAGTAGCACATACCCGCCTTGGCGACGGTTTCCGTTCCGGTTTCGACGTCGGTCATTCCAAACGTACCGGATTTAATAAAGCCGACGTGCCTGGCGGGACACGCGGTGAGATGTTGTTTATCTTCCGGTAACAACGCTTTCGCCCCAGTGGCCCACGTCCATCCAGGCTGAAGGTAACACACCATGCCTTTCGCTTGTTTGTTACCGAGAAAGCACACGCACGCTTTCCCGTTTTTCATCTCTTTGGTCGTGACGTTCGGGTCGTCGAACCGTTTCACGTCGAACGACGCGTTGTTTTCCTTCGCTTCTTCGGAAGTGTCGCCGATCATGTACGTGGACGCGCCTCCGGCCGAAGCGGCGCCTTCGACTTTCGAGACGATTTCAAACGCTTCCACGTCCGATTTCGTTTCCGTGAAAATGTGTCCCGGTTCAATCAAGTAAGAGTCGCCTTCTTTTATGTCAAACTTCGTCCCATCGTCCATGACGACGTTCAATTCGCCTTTCACGCAAATACCCACGTGTCTGGTTTGGCACGTGGCCGGCGCGCCCGGGAGGATTCCCATGCAGCTTTTCCAATCCACGCCTTTCGTCACTTCGATTTTCATGCATTGACACGTCCCAAAGTCAACCACTTTGGCGTTCACTTTTGGATCTTCCGCGGAAGGCATTTGCTTCAAAACGGACGGTTCGTCGAACGATTGCGCTTTAATGATCCCCATTCTTAATAAATATTTTTCAAAGTTTTCTTCTTCTTCTTCTTATGTATGTATGTATGTCGCGTGTTCGTGATGAATACTATACCCTTTGTGTGTGTGTGTGTGTGTGTGGTCGAGTTAATTGTGCGCTTAATTTCACAATATTACGTCATTTTATTCTCTTTTTTTGTTCCTTTCCTCCTCTTGTGAGCACTCTCTGTCTTTCCTGAGACAAAACGACAGACTCTTCTCCTCGCATCAGTATTAATTATTTTCTCTCGCTCTCTCTCTCACTCTCTCTCTCTGTTTTCTTCAGACCACACACTTCAGACAAAACAAAAAAATTGATATCTATGAGGATGGAGACGTCCTCCTCATGCAAAGCCCCGGCGATGATGAGGAGTAGTACGTCGCAGACGACGACTCGAGGAGGAGGAAGAAGAGCGAGATCTGCTGATTTTGCGAACCCGGCGCGTCGACAAAACGATATCGATGATGATGATGATTCTAATACGAATAATAAAAGAAAATCCGTGCGCGCGAGGAACTCGAGACGAAACGTCGGGGAGAACGCGAACATCGTGTATTCTTTGGGACCAGAAAAGACATCGAAGGAACCCACGAAAATGTATTATCGACAACAGTGGCCAAACGAGTGCACGGAGATCATATGCGAAGACGGATCGTCGGTGTATTGCTTTTCGTATGGCGGTGGTAAAGGCGTAGGAAGAGCAAACGCGCAGAGTTCAAAAGCAACCGCAAAAGGGGGAGATTTTGTTGTTCAATCATCATCATCAGAAGAAGATTTAAACGCGCGCTTAAACGCAATCACGATGTCCTTTCGCGAGCAAAGAAAAAAGACGACGAGTTTTTCGTCATCATCGGCGACGAAGGAAAACATCACGGAAACGATGATAAACGCGGCGATTCAAGCGTCGGCGAAGAGATCGCAAGAGTATTGCGACGCGTACGCGGAGGAAGCGATGAAAAAGTTACGAGAGGAGGAGGAAAAAGGACCTTCCGCGGCAGTCGCCAAAAACGAACCAGAGAAGGAAGGCGATATGCAAGGGCGATTGGACGCGATCATTCGCGAACACCGCAAAAAGCAAGAAGAAGTCCTGAAATCGACTGCTTCTGCGTCGTCTTTGACGGAAGTTACGCGCGAGGAGAAGGACGAAGAAGGCGACTTGTACGCTCGGTTGAACGCCATCGCGGAGGAGTTCAGAGCGAAAAGAGGCGAAGCAAGCAAACCAAACTTATCGATTCAAGGTAAGAATGGAGGCATGTCTGGCATGGCGTCGTTTTATTCCGCGCCTGGATACGCTGGATTTTCCTGGGTTGGAGAGGAAGACGTTGAAATGGAAGACGACCACGACCACGACCACGACCATGATAATGATCATGATAATCACGGAGAAGAAACGCGAGGTGACCACTCCGGGCGAGTTGGAAAGACGTCGTTTTACTCCTCGGCTGGTTATGCTTCGTTTGCATACGCCGTTGACGCCGTTTGGGACGTGTTAGTCGTTCCTCCGACCTCCTCCTCCTCCTCCTCCTCGTCCTCGCCAAACGTCACATCGAAAGAGTGGGGTCAGAAAATCGGCGAGAACAACACGATAGTCTCTACCTCTGGTATCGCGTATAAATCAAAACCAGTCACGCAATCATCTTCTAGCATCATAGCTGAATCCGTGAGCAGAGAGCAGACTGCGCAGATTAAAAAAGCATGGAAGCGCGTGGACGCGAGATTTGATTTGCCCGGGCCTCCGAACATGTGGACTCGCATGGACAACGAGGAAAAGTTTTTAGCGATTGCCTTATCCGTTGCAACGTGTATCATTTGCTATCAAAATGCACCGCCAGTTGTGAGAAAACCGGTCCAAGCGGCAACGTCGTCGGTGAAGAAGTTGGCGCATATTTCGCGCTCGACCCAACCTCCGGCTATGCCCATGACGAAGAAAGAGAAGAAAGCTGCACAAAAAGCCGCAGCTGCAAAAAAGAAAGCAAAAGTGGCATCGATTAATCAATCGATCGGAGAGCTTTCCCGTGCTAAGAAACGCGCGGCGAGCATGATACCAGGCGATGATGTAGCTCCGGGACAATTTCTTGCCATCATCCGAGGCGACGGCACCATCGATTACACGTTGCGAAACGTGTTTTTCCTCGTGACATTTTCGTTTTTAGCTCGCATTATTATGAAGCAATACGATCTCAAACCTTTCGGAGCAATTAGCGGAGCAGCGCGCGCCATTGGATCAACCGCGAACGCGCTCGTCAACACGGGATTCAAAGATGAAGAAAAATTCGCGGCCGATAAAGAAGCGATACGAATTGCTGCTGAAATCAAAGCCAAAAAAGCTGCCGAGAGAAAAGCAGAGAAAGAATCGAAACGTCTTTTGAGCAGACAAAAGGATCTCGACGATGCTAAGATTTCCGCCATCGTTGACTCGAAACTGCAAACTATTCGCCGCGAGAACGACGTTCTGTTGAACAAAGTGAGCAAGTTTTTCGAAAACGAAGAAATTGAAATGGTTGCGCAACTCATGAAAGAGAATGACGCCAAGATTGAAGCCGTCGTCGCGCAGGTGAAATATGCAAAAGCCGAGCGAAACGCTTTTAAACGTCTCATGGAGAACGAGATGTACAAGGCGTCTTCCGCTGTCGCAAATAGCACTATCTCCGCCAAGTCGGCATCGGCACCGTCTCTTCCTTCTTTCTCCGGGCAAAAAGACGCCAACTCGGACAACATGGAAGTGAAGCAATTCTACGAGAATAAGATTGAAGAGATTAAGAAGGATGCTGAAATTGCCAAGCACTCGTTCGCGTTCTTCAAGAAAGAATACATCGCCAAAGAAGACGCGATGAAGAAGGACTTTGTCGAGAAGGAAAAGCAAACGGCGCTGGAGGTGAAGCAAAAAATCGACGCTTTATCTCAACAACTGAAAGAAAGCCAAGAAGAGTTTGAGAGAGCGCGTAAAGACGCGGAAATTGCGTTGAAGCTCGCGTTGGAAAACGAAGACAGCGAGCGATTGGAACAACTGGAGAAAGATTTGAAGGCGTCGAAAGAGGCGCTCGCGAAAGAACGAGACACCAACGGAGTCGCGGCGCAAAAGAGAGAGGAAGAAGTGTTGGCCCGGAACAAACTCGAGCTCGACGCGAAACTCGCTGCGCTCGAAGAAGACTTCAAGCAACGAGAAGCAGCCATGAAGTTAAAAGTCGACGCCGCCGAAGCGAAGGCGAAAGAGTTTGAGCGTAAAAACTTTCAAACCGTCTCCGAAATGAAACTACAATCGAACAAAGACGTCAACGACGCTTTATCCTCCGCCCGAGCGAGTTTCGCCAAGGAAAAAGAAGAATTGTTGCGAAAAGTAGAGGAAGAGAGGCTCCAATCGAGATTGGAAGTCCAACGCGAGAAAGAAGCTATTCGACAAAAAAGCGACGAGTTAATCGACGAAATCGCTTTGGAGTTTAGACGCGAAATCGAAACTCGAAGTTCTCGATGATGATGATGCTGATGATGATCCGCGCACGACGACGTTTGTATATTTATATCGTTTTTAATTCAAGTTGTGCTTCTTCAAAACTTCATTTTTATTGTCTAAAACTCCGCTACGTGTGATAATATGACGACGATACTATAAAATGTCCCCGACAAAAGAGAATACGGATGAAGAGCGCACACATTCCAGCAGCGTCTCCTTCTCTTCCCTGCGACTCCTTCCTTCTTCTCCCTCTTCGACGGCTTCGACTCGAATCTTTTTGAATGCCTCCGACTTGCACAGATTGCACGCGCAATGCGGCGAATTCGTTCGCGTGTCGATTGTTGCTGAAAACTCTTCGAGGACATCGCTCCTCGCGATGGCACATCCAAAACGCGAACAAGGATGGCGGCAAGACGGTGGTGCGCTTGACACGCCCGTGAAGCAATCCGGGTTAGCGAGAAGAAGAATAGACGACGACGACGACGACGACGAAGCGGATGAAGAAGCAGTCTTGGACGGCGGCGTTTTCGTCTTTCTGCAAAATCACTCCAAAGAAGACGAATCGTCGAAAGAGGAACATTTTTTCACAGACGCGAAGGAAACGTTAAACGCGTTGCGACAGAGACAGAAGAAGAGGAGCGAGAAGCGCGAGGACGATCGGTGTACGATTGAAGTGCAAACGATGATGTCTGCTTCTCCTTCGGCGGTGGTGAACTGCTCGCGCGTAAGCGTGGAAGTTATGAATGGCAGAGCAAAGAAGGACGGTACGACGAGACGAACGGAAGAGGTGAGAAGAGCGTTGGCGCACAGAGTAGTCTCGGGGAAGTGCACGTTGATGTTTGGAGAAACGGAGGAGAGTTTGGTTTTGAGAGTGCGAGAGTGTGAGCCGTCTTCGTCGAGCGAGGAGCAGTGCTATCGAATAACGCACCGGACGATTATCGATCTTGTGGATGGCGACGGAACAAGCGTCAGGCGTTTAGGGGGTGCGTCTACTTCTTCTACTTCATCTTCGTGGAGCGCGGACGACGAACTCGTGGCGTGCGATGAACTTCTCGGTGCGCTGAGAGAGGCAATCGCGTGGCCTAAACAGTACGAGGGGATTGCAGCCTCGATCGGCGCGTCTTTCCCAAGCGGCGTTTTAATCCACGGTCCTCCCGGGACTGGTAAGACGTCGGCAGTTCGTGCCGCGTGCAGGGAAGCATGTAGTGAAATAGGAATTGATGTTCGGATATTTTCTCTGAGCGCAGGTGATGTATACAATAATGGCGCATACGCCGGCGACGCGGAGAGAAACGTTCGGAACATCTTTCAGAAAGCGAGAGAATTTTGTGGCAGTAGCGCGGGAGGGAACAAAAGATCGATTATTCTGATGGATGATATAGACGCAGTTGCACCGAGACGAACAAAGAATTCTTCACAGCATCAAAACAGGGTAGTTGCACAACTTTTAACGCTCATGGATGGCACAAAGCAATGGGGGCAGTCCCCGGTTGTCGTTGCGACGACAACACGCCCAAATACCATCGATCCAGCGTTGCGAAGACCGGGACGATTTGATCGGGAAATCGAAACATCATTACCGAATACGAGCGAGAGATCACTGATTTTGAGGGTGCATTTGCGGAACGTGCCAATAGATGATACTGAAAACAACTTCGACTTTGAGCGCGACATTGATACGGTCGCGAAAAACTCGAAAGGCTACTCGGGTGCCGATTTACAAAGTCTCTGCCGAGAAGCTGCTATGGTTGCGGTGAAGCGGTGTGCACTGAATACCCAAAACGACAATAATGATGTCAAAGTGCGTTCGAGTGATTTTGTCGAAGCGGCGTCGAAAGTTCGGGCGACAGTAATCCGAAACGTTGCTTCGGTCGCTGATGTCGCTAAAACGAGCTGGGACGATGTCGGAGGATTGTTCGAAGTGAAGAAACGCTTAGTGCGCGCCATCGAATGGCCTTTGAAAAAGAAAAACAGTTTTGAACGATTAGGCATTCAACCAGCAAGAGGCATTTTATTACACGGTCCACCGGGTGGTGGGAAAACGACGTTAGCGCGAGCGGCAGCCACTGCTTCCGGTGCAACCGTGTTCTCGCTTTCTGCCGCAGATGTTTTTTCGATGTACTTGGGCGAAGGTGAAAAAATACTCACGGACGCGTTTTTAAAGGCTCGAAAAGCCTCACCCGCGGTGCTTATTCTAGATGAAATTGATGGCATGTCCGGATCTCGAGGAGGAGGAGAAGGATCTTCCAGTGCCGGTTCTCACGATTCAGCAGCTCGAGTACTCTCAGCCTTACTCACGGAAATGGACGGCTTGAGCAGTATTAACAGTAGTACTAGTAATATGAGCACCAATTCTCCTTCGTCGTCGTCATCATCATCATCAGTTCTAGTCATAGCAACGACGAATCGACTAGATGCTTTAGACCCAGCACTAACGAGACCGGGTAGATTTGATTTAATTTTAGAAGTTGGAGCGTTAAAGACACCGGAGGAACGCCTCGAGGCGTTACACGTCCACGCCAGAGCGGTTTCTTTAGCCGAAGACGTAAATCTCGAAGATGTCTCCGAGCGAACTGAGGGGAAAACTGGCGCAGATTTAAGAGGAATAGTGAGAGAAGCGGCGATGGCCGCGTTGAGAGAAGATATAGGGGCGACGAGCATTCGTCACGCGCATTTTCTCAAGGTACTCAACAAATAGGCATGAAAAGTTTTTTAACAACACAACAAAATAGAAATGTATACATCTACCATGATCTCGCCCTCCTCACACCCCGAGGGTCCGACGTATATTCACGTAGAGCTGAATCGTATCGTCATTGAGCAAAAAATAATAAATACAGAAAAAATATACATGTATGCACGCATAGTACATATCATCTCGACGATTCCATGCGCTTGAACGCCTCGAGGAAAGCGGGCACGATGGCGGCTTTTGAGTTGATCACGTTTTTCAAATGATCACCGGAATCGTACGTGAAAGCAACACCGTCTAGTTTCGTTAACGCGGTACACCGGCTCATAATTGCACCAACTTCATCGTAATCAGACGTGATTAATTTATCTCTTTTGGCGAAGTGAGCCACCATTGCGTCCAACTTGTGCTCAAAAATTCCCGCGCCTCCGCTCGCTTTCATCAAACGCTCGATGCCAACTAATCGTTGCAACGTTCGATTCAGAACGGCTTTCCAGTCTAGGTTTTCGAATATGCTGTCATCCTTGGACAAACTGGATGACGTCGACGTGCTCTTGCTCTTGATCGAGCGAGGTGATTCCGGCGCCGAGGTTACGTTTGATTCTCCAAAGACGCGTCGAGATGATTGTCTTTTCTCGCCAGAAAGTTCATCGGAAGAACTCGACGCTTCGCTTTCCGAGGATAACACGATCTCTGAGATCATGTTTTCCACGTAACTATCCTTAATCAAGAGCTGCTCTCGATCTAATCTTAAATACAAATACGAGTTTGGAGCGAATGATTTTTCAAAGTTGTGCCACGAACACACGCTCACCACGCCCAACTTTTTGTTCGCGTTGTTCCCTACCTTCTTCTTCGTGTTCGTATTCTCGTCCCCATGAAAGCCGCGAGAGGTAAGAATACCTGCGTTCGCTGCAATGTAACCGCCCATAGAGCAACCACCGATTGCGATGGAAACTTCGTCGCCGTAGGTATCTCTGGCCCATTCGATTAATCCACACGCCTCTCTCAATCCAATCAAGTGCATTAAAATGTACTCGCTCACGGTGCTAATAACATGAGTGGGTTGCCCAACCACTCTCCGTTTCCCATAAAACGGAAACTCGGGAATTAAAACGACCATTGCTTCATCTTCCATCGCATCGTTCTCTTTATAATGCGCCGTCAGCAAATTCTCCGCCGTGCGTCTTCGAAACGCGAACGTCGTATCGCCCGTAAACGGTAACACGATAGCGACCCGTTTCACTTTCCTATCGTCCAATCTCCGAGACGAGGACGATTTCCACACTCTCAGTATCTCCCCACTTTGTAAAGCGGATAAGTTTCTGGATTTCTTGCACAGCGAAGCGACTTCTTTGATTTTAAAAATCCCGGTGTCGCAGTTGATGGTGTGCGTCGTTGTTCTTTTTTCTTCTTCTTCTTCTTGTAGAGAGTTCTCCCTTTTTCGTCCACCACTTTTGGGTGTTTTCGTTGTTTGTGTTTTTGTTTTTTTTTCATCTTTTCTTTCGGATGTTCTTCTTGAGCCCACACGTTTGTGTTTTGGCAAAATCTTCGACAAAAATGTCGAATTCTCTGTGGAATCGATATCTGCACATTCCACGACGTTCCAACCGTCCACCTCGGTTTGAACGATTTCTCCGAACGGGTCCCACTGGACGACCATCGCGTCGTTCACAAACCCGCGTCCACTGGAGACTGATTTCACCACCGACGCTCGCATTTGTTTCACCAGTTCAAAGTTTCCCCATCCTCGATTAAAAAATGTCGTTTTCCTTTTCGGGATGAAAAAAAGCAGGTACTTTATGAGAAACGCGACGACGAAGAACGCGAAATCGGACTTGAAGTAAAAGGCGAGAAAGGTGAACACCGTAAAAGCGTCCAATTTTTTCCTCTTCGTCTTCTTCTTCGTTATGAGCGTTTGAGACGAAGACATTTTAGTATTAAGTTGGGGAGTGTGATACTTATGTGGTCTTTAAAATTTGCCCAACACGCATTTGGTTGGTCTTTTTTTTGAAGTCGACCGACTCGTGCACTATTTTAATTATTATTTTTAAAGCGACGGTATCAGGTCGCCTTCCGCGCACCGAATTTTTTCGAGATCCTCGGGCGGGAGTTCGATCTTATCGAAGCCTTTCCTTCCGTATTCTACGAAATCGTCGAAAGTGACAAATCCATCGCCTCGACTTCCGCATCGCCTTCGGGTGAGTTCTCTCAAGGAATGGTCCAGTTGGTCTTTGGAGACGTTTCGATGGCCGACTTTGAGCTCGTTCAAATCGGCGAGTAAATACGCCAATTCGGATTCGTCCAAGACTCCGTTTTTGGTTTTGTCGTAGCGTTGCCATAATCCTCGCAGAACGTTGACGTTGATTTTCTCTCGAAGAGAAAAAGATTGTTCTAAAAGCCATTTTGAGGTTTTTGGCTTCCAACTGGATTTCGTGTACTCGTCCGTTTGCATTTCGTTGAGACGAGATTTCGCGCGATCCCAGGCAAAGAACTCGTCTCGAGTGTCGCATTCAAACGATTTTGCGTCGGCTATCACGAGTAAATCGTCAGGGTGTTTCGCATAGGCCGTGATTATCAGCTTCACTTTGTGCTCGTATGCGCAGTCGATGAACGTGATGAACCTGCGCATCAAATCGACTCGGTCTAAAGACAATTTCGGTATGTTTTCAATTCCAATGGCGTGAAAGGTTGAACACAAAGCGACGTAATCCGACGGTCCTAAATTCGCGTCACACAGCTCGTCGAACTCTATTCGCGCAACGCCACCCCCAGCTTGTTTAATCCGTAGACTTCTACCAGAAATTGCCACCTCTAATTCCCTCAACGTCCGTTCGCCGGCGAGGTTTTGCGTCTTCACTTCCAACCAATCGTGCGCGATTTGTTTAGCCTCTTCGTCGGTTTTATCACTTTCCCCGATCATTTTCCAAACCCCGTGCACGTTAACTGATCCAATCATCCGGTAATCGAACACTGAGTCCATATCGTGCACTTGCATTCGACTTTTTATGCCTTCAATACATGGTAAAAACTGTTTCCGATTCAATCCGTTTTTATACAACTCGTCCGGCGCTCGGTTCGAAGTGCACACCACTCGCACGTTATTCTCCCACAATCTATCGAGTAATCGTCTAATGATCATTGCATCGGCGACATCGGTCACTTGAAACTCATCTAAACACAACACGTCTACTTTTGCCGCCAAGGAATCCGCGAACCACTTCACGGTATCTTCGTTCGAAACATTATCCGTTTTCTTTTTCATCTGGGCTAACCTGTGCAACTCTCCGTGCGTTTCCATCATGAAGGCGTGGAAATGCACGCGTTTCGAGAAAGATTTTGGTAACGTTGCCATGAACAAATCGGAAACGAACGTTTTACCGCACCCAGGTCCGCCGTATAAATACACCCCGCCCGCGCTCGTTTCACCCGCCAGCGTCGAGGCGTCTGACTTGTTCGTTCGATCCCAGAGCTTTTGAAACCACGATTTATTCTCCTCGTTGCTAGTACCGCGACTGCTGCTGTTATCACGACTACTACTACTACTACTGCTGCTATTACTATCTTTATTACTATCGTCTTTCCCCATGACTTTGTGATAAAACTTATCCAGCACGTAAAGCGCTTTCACCTGTTTCTCGTCTCGTTGCAACACGCCTTCTTCGGCTAACCGCTCGTAGAATTTCATCGGCGACTCCGCGCCTTCCGGGTGTTTCACGAGCGTCGCGAAATCCAGCTGACTGACTGCTCCAGCTGTCGCCGAAGAGGACGGCTTCTCCTCGCTTCTGTGTATCGCGTCCGTCGCTCTCTTTTGGTTGCCACCGCCGAACGAAGACGAAGAAGCATCTTCGAAGACTTTCTCGGGAAGAGTTTGTTGAAACGACGACGGACTCGAAGAAAAAGAAGAACAGAAGCAACACGACGCGAGGACGAGTTTTGTATCCCCGAGAGAAGAAGAATTTTTGCCCGCGCGCGATGACTTCCATGCGCTCAAAAGAGCTCTTCGAGCGGCGGCCAAGGCGGTGGTGGTAGACGCTCGGCGCATCGTTACCCTTTTCTCTCTCTCTCTCTCTCTTTGCAAGTGAAGAAATTTCTGATGAAAGCAACGAGGAAGGTTTGTTTTTTATACTCTCTCATAAAGAGCGAGGAAGAAGTGCTTCTTAAACGAGAACGTAAAAGCAAAAGTAGAAATGTGTATTTATTGAAACTGCCCTCCGTAACCACCACCACCGCTATTTTTGTTCTTTCTAATGATGCCCATGAAATACCCGGCGACGTTTCGGACGTTGTCCACGTTCGCGGTTTCCATTTCCGTGACAATTTTTTCCATCGCCGAGGGGTCGCGAACTTGAGACAAGGCGGAGAGCATGCGCTCGTCGATGGCGTTTCGTTGGAAACGGCCTTTCTCAATACAAGTGATTATTCTGTTCGCGTACGCTGGGAGCGTACTTCTGAGCGTTTGATCGTCCACGCCTTGGCCGCCGTAGCCGCCACCGCCTTGGCCGCCGTAGCCGCCGCCACCTCCTCTTCCTCCTCCGAAGTTATTGTTGTTGTTGTAGTTATTAAAATTGTTCCCTCTTCCTCCTCGACCACCGAAATTTCCACCACCACCACCACCACCTCCTCCTCCGTAGTGCCCACCACCATGACCACCACCGAAATTGTTCCGCATTTGTCCGAGAAACTTTCGAATTTTTGAGACGAACAAGCCGTTCGGGTTACGCACGCCGCCTCTCGCGTTCTGTAACTCGATGAACGTCTCGTCGATGCAATTCATCGCCATCATCTCGTTGAGTTGCGTGAATTCTTCCCACGCTGCGGCGTCAAATTGAACGCCCGGATTAGACGTGAACAATCGCTCCATAGCCGTACCTACCATGGGCGTAATGACACCGCGCATGAGCGCGTTTTGAACATCCTGCAACGCTGGATTGTACGCGTGGCCTTGTTCTTGAGTCCCTCCGGCGCCGCCGCCCATCGATCCAAACTGAACTCCATCTTTGTTCTCGTCGTTCCTTCTTCTGCAAACGCCTTTGAAATACGCGGATACGTTCTTAATCACATCTAAGTTTTGATTGGACAAATCCTCGATGGCTAAAAGTGCGCTCTCTTCCTTCATTTGCGCTAAGAAAGATAAAACGCGAAAATCAAGCGCATCTTCTTTCATGTGATTGGAATCGTACAAAGCTTTCAACGCCTGGCTTACTTTTTCCGGTAACTTGTCCAGTTCTTTCTCCGCTGCAACCATACTCTTCGTATGCAACCACACTTTTGCGTTGTGACTCGCCAACGTCTTCCTGAGCGCAGCCAACGAGTCGCTCTCCTCGATGAATTGCAACTGCGATTTGACCGGAAACTTTATCAAAGCGTTGAATACTTCAAGTTGGTTCTGATCGTATTGCGGATCCTCGACGTCGCGAAATTTCGCCTCAAAGTGATCGCACGTGACGGCTGGAACGAATCCTCGAACCTGTTCGAGCGTTGGATACTCCAACGGCGGCGGCGTTCGAACTTTCTTCTTTTCCTCTGAGAATTTCTTTGTTGCAGTCGTCGTCGTTTTGGGAGAATTATTATCTTCACCACCATCTTTCTCGTCGTTGTCCACCGCTTTCTCCTCTTTCGACGACGGCGATTTGCTCTTCTTCTGCCTCTTTACCGTCGTCGTTTTTGTCGTCTGGTCTTTTTCGTCTTTTTCTTCTGTTGTATGTTGTTCTTGTTCGTCACCACCGTCACCACCATCCTCGGTTTTCTTCTCGCCGTCAATTCCATCCGTTACTTTTGGAATCTCGATTTCTTCCTTCTCGCCGTCGTCGTCGTCGTCGACGACGACGACGTCCGCCGCCGCCGCATCCGCATCCGCATCCGCATCTTTTTTACTCGCCGCAACAGCTTTGCGTTTCGTTCCTTTCTTTGGCGGCATTCTTTTTAAGTATTACTATATAATTTACTACTAAAAGGAGTCAATTCTTTTCTGTTGTTGTTGTTGTT
>Ga0209505_1000049_pt1 | contig 86276 bp, 59 predicted proteins | sample COGITO_mtgs_1103_2_FD_184794 | JGI IMG/M metagenome (GOLD analysis project Ga0209505, IMG submission 184794) | Pelagic marine microbial communities from North Sea - COGITO_mtgs_110331 (SPAdes) (version 2) | ecosystem: Environmental > Aquatic > Marine > Epipelagic ... | reverse complement strand
CGCGCTCCCGAAACCGGAATTTTCCACGTCCTCGCGAACTTTCGTCCATAACTTTCTTTCGATTGGATCTTTCGTGCGAAATACATCGTCTGATAAGAGCAACATCTTAATCGCGCCTTCTTTGAACGCTTTCAGCACGTGCGACGGCCCATACAAAGCTTTATACTTCTCAATTTCCGCGTATAATTGTTCGAGCACGTCCGCGTCGAGCGTTTCCGCGGCGGCGCCAACCGCTTTGCGCGTGGACGGGTCTTTTAGCGCTTCCAAAAGCGCGCCCACGTGCGCGCTCGACGCTCGAACGTTCTTCACTAATACGCAATCGAACGATGACTTCAACCAACTCTCGAAGGTTTTGCCAGAATACAATTTTTGCGAGCGTTCGTTGAGCTTTTGCAAAATATTCTCCTTCCCAAAGCCAGGGCCTGCGATGACGAAACAGTTTGGGCAATTTTCCAGGAAATGTTTCTTCTTCTTCTTCTCGTCGGTTGTCGCTGCTGCCGCTGACAACGACGACGACGCGTGACCACTTCCGCTGCCTAAGACTGCGTCGCAAATATCCTCGTAAAATTTACCCAACTGTTTTTCGTGCCCAACTACCGCCCCTACCCCTTTCTTCTTCGGTATCGATCTTTCAATCTTCGCGACTACCGTCGTCCGAGCGCCGCCGCACAACACTATGCGACACTCACCTACATCCGATATCAACATCGCTACAATCGTCGCTTGCACGTTCGGTTCCAAAGCTTTTCGAAACCGTCTCACGTCTTCCCCGTCCCACTCGCTCTTCTCGATCGTCACCGCTTTATGCGTCGTCAACTCCAACGTATGCATCGCGCCTTGCTTCACGTATTCGCTCACCGTTTGGTTCCGTCCCGAAACCCTCACGAGACTCAAATCTGGATCCCAATCGATGCTCGTCACTTTCACGCCTAAGTTTAGTTTAATAACTTTCGACGAGGTATCTCTCACGTTCGCCCCGGAAGATTCCATCTCGGACGCTTTCACTTTCCTCGTCGCCGTCGCGTGGACGATATCGTCCACCTTGAGCAAATTGTACACATCCCACATGTCGTCCTCGGTTTCCGGGGTACATTTCACCGAACCTTTGCCGTCTCGTTCAAACTTTTCGTGGATGAGTTTCATGAAATGAATGCGGTTGTTACTTCTTTCCCGAAACAACAAACAACACCCCTAAAACCACAAAGATCTTAAAGTAAAATGGTGTGTTGTTCTCACGCTCTATCACCTCTTTCGCGCGCACAATTACAACAATGACAACACCCCTTTCGCGTCAAAACTCCGCTCGTTCGCTCTCTCTCTCTCTGTGTGTCAAGAGTAAATGAAGAATGTTTTGTTCACTCTCGAGTGCATTTTTTGTATCTAAAAAGTGCCAAAAATAGCTTCACTTTAAAATACGCGAAGTTTAAGAAGACAAAGACAATGGTACGTGTGCTTTTGCCCCCTCCTGTTTTGGCATCATTGCTCGCGATGAGTACGACGATGTGGTTAGTATTATTATTTTGCGCATTTGTCGAGAAGTTGAGCGCAAATGCGCTCGGGAATGGTGGGGTCAAAATCGGGTCCTTCCCGGTGGGCAGTCCGTGTTATGCAAACTACCAGTGCGTGAAAAACGAGGCGTTTTGCGAGAAGGATGAATCGGAGGAGGACGATGAAAGTGTGTACATGTATCGATCTGCGGAGTATAAATACCGAGTTGAAGCGGAATACGGTTTGCACGGGTACGATGATGCGAGTTTTATGGATGATTTAGCGATGAATGTGGCGAGATTTGCGAGCGCCGTGGCGAAGGTGATGGATGTGGACGCGCGGACGGTGGAAGCGCTCGAGGTGAGAGGAGCGGGCGAAAGTCAGTCGAGGAGCGCGAAGAGCGCGATGAAAGTTGTATTTATAAAGTTTGGAGTTTTGACAAAGACGTTAGTTGAAGCGGCGGAAAAAGGAAACAGATTGACGACGATACCGGCGGAGGACGTTGTCGACGCTTTACGCAAAGGCGGGTTGGATAATGTTATGTACGCGTCGGCGTCTTCTGGAGATGGATTTATTCAAGTGTATGGTGTTGGAGAGAGCGATAATAGTGCTACTGGCACTGGTAGTGAAGAGGATGGTGAGTTCACGCCACCGCCTTCACCAATACTGTCACCGCCGCCGATGCCGTCATTTGTACCGCCGCCGTTCTTACCTCCTTCGCCACCGATGCCGGAAATTTCAGAATCTCCTCCGTTACAGCCTCCTCCATTTTCTCCAACATTTGTATATCCTTCTCCACCACCGCCACCGCTAATACCGCCACCAAATTCTCCTCCTTTGCCACCACCACCATTGCTATCACCACCACCAAGTCATCCTCTTCTCTCACCTCCACCGAGTCCATCTCCTCCAGCACCTCCTTCGCCATCGATACCATCGGCGCCGGCCTCACCAAGCTCACCATCGGCACCATTGTCACCTCTCTCGCCGAGCTCACCGTCAACGCCAAGCTCACCACTTGCACCAAGCTCGCCATCAACGCCAAGTTCTCCACCTGTGCCAAGCTCGCCATCAACGCCAAACTCGCCGTCAACGCCAAGCTCACCGTCAACGCCAAACTCGCCGTCAACGCCAAGCTCGCCGTCAACGCCAAGCTCACCGTCAACGCCAAGCTCACCGTCAACGCCAAGCTCACCATTAACGCCGTCATCACCACTACCACCAAACTCACCATCGACACCTTCTACGCCACCGGTGCCGCTCCCACCGGCTTCACCATCAACACCGTCATCACCACTACCACCAAACTCACCATCGACACCTTCTACGCCACCGGTGCCGCTCCCACCGGCTACACCATCAACACCACTATCACCACTTTCGCCAGCTTCACCGTCCGCTCCATCCAGTCCGAGCTCGCCAAGCTCTCCATCTGCACCACCAGCGCCACTGCGGCGAAGAGTCCTACTTTCTTCCCAGGTCAGTGAGAAGTATCAGTTTGAGATGGGCACTTGCAAAGTGATACCGCCTATCAGAACTGCAATATCACCACCACCATCACCGCCACTGAAGAAAATTGCAAGCGCCAAGACTATAGGTATTTCTGCCGGTGCTTTTTTTATCGTTGTTGTACTTCTTCGCGCGTTGTTTATCTATCATCGACAGAGAAGCAAGCGATTCGAAAAAGATAACGGGCTTATTTCTGGCGGTCAACAACAACGAAAAAACAGAAAAAGAAGCGTGTGAGAAATTTTTTCCTTCACTTTCGACGACGCTTCGACGACGATGTTTCTTAGACGCAACCGCGACGAGACGATCAGAGATGATCCAATTCATACCAGCAACCTTGTACACTCTCGCGTGATTGACATGGCACCAAGTGCGACGGAAGAAGGTGAAGCAGAAATTATGAGCGACGCAAAGAAAAAGGAGAAAAAAGTTTGGTCAAAGCCACCGAAAATTGATACTTCCGCCATCACCGGTATTCGAGCAATTACGGCGATTCAAATCGCGTCTGGACACTGGTTACTATTTTATGGCTCCAAAAATCAAGTGCCAATCGATTTTCAAGGAGGTCTCGCAGTGAGTACCTTCTTCATGATTACTGGATTCGTTTTATACGTGGGATATCGGCATAAAGTCTGCGATACCGAGACGTTCTCTTATTGGACGTTTATCAAACGACGATACGCTCGTGCCTTGCCTCTGCACTGGATATGTTTAGTTTTGTATGCACCATTTGTGTTCTTAAATTACGCGCAAATAAGAGACGATTATAACTTTTGGCAAAATAAAAGCGGAGAAGTCAATCTTATTATGGGTATTGCTTTAACGCCTTTCTTGATGCACTCGTGGATTTTTTCGCTCTGTTACTGGAACTCCGTGTGCTGGAGTTTATCTTGTCAGCTCGGCTTTTACTTTTGCTTTCCGTGGATGTGCAGAAAACTTGCGAGTTTGGAGGAGAAGATCGAAGAACAGGCTGCTTCATCGATCAACAAGCGCTCTCTCGTTGACCGAATCAAACAGAGACTATTTTTCCGTGGCGGTGGCGGAGGTGGCGAGGAGACTGTTGAAAACATCCACAACAGCATTGACAAAACTTTGCTCCTCTCGGCTGAATTGGCTGGTTATAAAAAGTATATCCTTCGATTCTACCACCTTTCGTCTTTCTTACCGCTCACCCTGATGGGTATCATGAATTCCACGTACTTTCGTAACATTTGGAAGGATAAAGATTTCAATGGTCGCGCCTCTACTCTGGTCACCGCATTGGATACAGATCTAGACGGAGTTCGGGCATACTTTTGCGCACGAGCTTGGTTTCCTGTTCGCCTGCCTCTATTTTTCATGGGAATGCTCTTGGGTGCTGCAAGAATGCGTGTCGATGACGCCCTCAAAGTGGAACAACAGGAAGAAGAGGCGGGAGAAGCGAACCAAGCTGACTCGTCAACCTCATCGTATCGGGGAAAATGGGCCTTCCGCACGGACGTTCTCAGCCTCTTTCTCACCATCTGGATCATCACCAGTATGGTTTTCAGCGGTATTCACACCGACTCAAAAAATATCCGCATATTCAACGAGTTCATTCTCACCCTCCCGGTCGCCGCGTGGCTGTTTGGTCTCACCGCCTGCACCGAATCCTACTCCTACCGATTATTAAATTTGAAAATCCCGCAACGCATCGGTCAGTGGTCCTTCGCGATATACTTGCTCCAGTTTCCGTTCTATTCGTACTGGACCGCGATGGAAATACACTCCATGAACCTTTTCCCTCCGTGCGATCGACAAGCCGAACATATTCGCACGTGGTCGGACTGTTTTCGAAATTACGAGGGCGGAGATGACCCCAGATACCCCGATGTAATCGTCATCGCGTTCGTAATAATGCTCGTCGGTTTATCTGCGATTGTTCACGAGTACGTGGAGAAACCTACGACGAAGTGGGTGCAAAATTTAGTCGGTTGAAACTTACTCCGTACATCGTATTTTTGACACCACTTTGACAGCACTTGTACCACACTTCTCTCCAAGGATAAATAATGTCTCTCATCGCACATCCATCTCTCGCTTCGCCGCATCATCAATCGTCTCGCGCTGATATTGCTGCTCGCAGCGTCACGAACGATAGATTTCGTTCCTCTCTCCTCGCATCGGTGTCGTCAACCAATCATCGACAAAGACTCCCTTCTAAAAGTTCTTCTTCGTATTCTTCCGCTTGCAAATCCCCTAACGACCACCAAGCGCAGAACCAAAGCGGAGAAGGTGAACGACAACGACGTCATCGACGAGACGTGGTACTACTTCCAACATTTACTGCTTTAGTACTCGCAACACCATCATCAGAAAATGCCGCGCACGCGATGCTGGTGGACGAATCCAAATCGATCAGTGCTGCTTCAACGATTTTGGAATCTTTAGTGAGCGTTTTCAACGGCGAAACGGGACTTCTCGTCTCGTCCGGTTTCGTGTGGTCAATCGCCGCAAACGACAATAATTGGTACGTAGCCACGACGGCGACGGATTTGTCAAAGAATAGCAAGAGTTTACAAGTTGAGTTTGCGGATGGACGCGAGTATGCCGCGACGGTGGCGTTTAGCGACATCGATACGAATATCGCTTTCCTGAGAGTGAATAAAGTCGAGGGAAACAACGCCGGCGCTCCGCCGCCGAAAGCGGCTAAGATTGGCCGTTCGGGAAATTTGAAAGTCGGGCAGGATGCTTTGGCGGCATTTAAGGAGTCTTCCAGAAGAGGTGGTGGAGATATCGGGAATTCAGTAATTCGTTCTGGAATTGTATCCGGGTTGAATAGAACAGTGCCTTCCGCGACTGGTCGCCCGTTGCGGAATTGTATTCAAACGACGGCTTCTTTTCCAAACGAAGGTGGCGGCGGTGTGTTGGTCGATTCTGGTGGCGCCGTGATTGGTATATTGGCGCCAACGTATACGGGAAAGTCGGGAGTGAGTGCGGGAACGAATAACGGTATATTCTTCGCGGTTGGCGTTGATTCCTACGTATTAATTTCTCAAAAGCTTTCGGCAGCAAGATGATTATAGCAATTCATTTTATATTTTAGTAGTATTGCATGGCGTCGTTCGTTTTTGTTCTCTCTTATTTATTCAATGTAAGCGGAGTAAACGATTGTAGGTCACCGTATAGAGCACAGATGAACTTCCGAGTACAACGATACCCCGCGTCGCGTTTCTTATGATGATCCCTTTTACTTCTTCGGCCCCGAAATTAGGATTTTCTGAAAGAATACGGGCTGCTGCTCCAGCCGCGACGGCAGCTGCCATAGATGTGCCAGATTGATAGCCGTATAACGATTCGATATCATCGTCGTCATCGTTGTGAGATGATTTTGCTGTAATCGCGTCTACTTCATTCTTCTTTGTACACCTGTTTTGACCAGCGCACGCACCTACCAATCTCACCCCGGGGGCAAACACGTCCACGCATCTTCCTAAATTGTTCCACGCGTAATTCATATCTCTGCTATCCGTAGCTGCTACGGTCATGCATCTCGAGCTTCTCGCTGGCACCGAAGCACACGCATCCGCGTTTTGGTTGCCGCTCGCAGTCACCAACAAACTGTTCGTTTCTCGAGCGAACCTGTCCACAGCGTTTTCAAGCGCCCTGGAACGGACGCCAATGGGAGCTCCAAGGGCGAGTAAAACTACCGCACCTTTAAACATATCGCTATTTTCCGCTTGTTTCGAAAGGATTTGATCGCTGGTCCACTCGAGTCCAGCGACTACATCTGAAACGCTTCCCGCTCCATCCGAGTTTAACACGCGCACTGACACTATTTTTGCTCCAGGTGCAACGCCAGTAGTGCGACCTGCAATCAATGAGGCACAAAAAGTACCGTGACCATCCGGATCGAGATCCAGAAGATTGTCTTCATCTGGATCGAGCGCAGTCACGTGCGAATCGATTTTCCCGCGCAATTCTGCGTGTTTAGATTGCACTCCAGTATCGAGCACGTACACATAAACGCCTTCACCTCTTTGCGTACCATCCAGATCGCTAAACGACAAACGATTATCCAAGGGCAAGTAATTTTGATCGATTCGATCTAAATGCCACGGCGGCGACATCTTCGAAACGATCGCGTCCTCTTCGATATCCTCGATCTCGTCCAGATCCAACTTCATCCTCTCCAACTCCTGTTCCGTCGCGAAAACGGTAAACCCAGAACGGAAAGCCTTCTTGCAATTGAATTCTTTCCTCTCTTTGCACAGTTTAAAGCTCTCGTAGCGTGACTTTAGCGTGACGATGTACTTCTTTTTCTCATCAAAATTGCCTCCTCCGCGTATTTTTTGTAGCAACGACGAGTTCGTCGTCCGCCCTTTTTCTGTATCTTTGTCTTCCTGATGAAGACTACTACACGCGACCCCGCGAAAAGCCAAGAAAAGGACCACAATGAACACGAAAACATAGAATGAGAGATGACGACGACGTCGACGCGAAGGACTTCCTCGCACTTCTTCGCGCATGATGCTTTGAAAAGTGTGACGTCGTCGTCTCGTCTTCCGAGAGAATATTTTTTTGTTTTGTCCGAGGGGTTGGTTTTGGCTTTTATCAAGACCTTTTTGTGATGGATGATAAATAATACACATATTACAAAATGAACCGCTCGATGGCGACGGCGACGCCGTCGTCCGCGTTCGTTTCGTCCAGAACGACAGATGCCGCGTTCCTAGACGAGAAGCTCGCGTTACCCATGGCAACGCCAAAGCCTTCGATTCCGTCCGTATTCATCGAAGCGGCGAATTCAATCATTCCGGCGTCGTTATCGCCGTCGCCGACGACGACGAGACGATAGTTTCTATCGCTACTCTCGTTTGCTAAGACTAGACTATCGAGCAAAGCGGAGAGTGCTCGAGATTTGTCGACATTTTTTGGGACAACTTCGAGCATCGTGGCTACCGCTCGAGTGACCAAAGCGCCGTCGCCGGCGTCGATAAATAATTTGGAAAATTCAGATGAATAATCGTCGACGGCATCTTTATTTGGACCAATGAGGAGCATTTTCTTCACTTGGCCTCGACTTTGGGCGATGATGTCGTCCACGGTCGCCAATATTTCGCATTTAGGTTCGTGGTATCGTTCGTGAAGTTCGTCCAGAAACGGAGACGATCGCAACGCTAAGCACCGATCGTCGCTCGTGAACGCGGTCAACGCAAACTCTTCGTCGTATTTTTGCTCGAAAGCTTTTCGCACGCACTCTACGGGTAACGCGTCGTCTATGAGCGGAACGCCGTTTTCACCGTAGGATGCACCACCGTTGAGAAAAATCCCGGGCGACGACTCGGAAACTATGCGCGAATCTTTCAAAAGCGGGTTTGTCGCCAGCGCCGCTTTCGCCGCTGGACGCGCTTTACCGGTGGCTATAACAATCAACGTCGAGTCGTCTTTGGATGCTTCGAGAAGAGCCTTTGCAACTCGATCTGAAACGCGCGAACTTTCGTTCAATAACGTGCCGTCCAAATCCACCACGAGAACTTTTTTGCTCGCCTCTGACGAAGAAGAAGAGGCGGAAGAAGAGGATGAAACTCGGTCGATTAAACCGCCATCTTTGATATAATCCCACCCTAAGGCCACCATGATTTCTCGTTCGAGCTCTTGCATGTCCTTCTCTTCTTCCTCCCCTAGCTCGTGATCAAACCCAAGCAAATGCGCGAACCCGTGCGCAAGCAACACTCTCAACTCGTCCTCCAAGGAATGTCCAACCTCTTCGGCTTGCGCTCGCGCAGTTTCCACGGAAATAATGATATCCCCGAGTACACAAATTGGACCGAACGCGGCAATTCCTTCCTCTTCTCCACCACTCGGGAAGCTCAAAACATCTGTAGGCGCATCTTTCGATCTCCACTCTTTATTCAGCGCTTGAATGTATGCGTCGTCGCACAACGCAACCGAGAGTTCCGCGTGTGAAAGTTGTTCCGGAAAATCGTCCCCTAAATTTTCTCTCAATCGGTCGTACACGTTAAAGTTACCACTACTATCACTTTCACCACCGCTCGCATCGACAAAGAGTTTCAAAATAGCCCTCGCATCTTTCTCGAATCTCTCCCTCATCTTTTCCAACTTCCCCTCGTCCATTCGCGCCTTCTCCGCCATCAATTTTACGTCGCCCGGGTTACCGTCCGCATCCGACACGAACGACACGTCCGCGATGCACTCGACGTCCCCAACGTAAAAGCTTTCGTCGTCCTCCTCCTCTTCCTCCTCGTACACTCCATCTCTCGTCAACGCGCGCGGCGGCGCGACATTTTTCGTTTCGCTTTGGTAATGGCGGTTCTTCGCGCCGATAAAAAAATGCCGAAACCTCCCCTTCATGGGGTGTTTCGAAGCCACCGACGAGGACGCGAATTTAGTTCTCATCGTACCATCAGAGCGGCGACGAAACGAACAGCCACACAGAGAGTTCTCCCCCAGAGACGACGACGATGACGATGATAACGATGACGATGATGCGATGGTAAAAGCATTCCTCTTCTTCTTAAACCCGAAAGTTTGCGTCGTTGAACGACAAAGACGACGACGGGGAAAGAGCGCCGCATGAATGCCGTTAAAAGGATTCACAATCCGCGCGCGAAGATTGCCAACGACGGGAGGATGAGGAGGAGAAGAGAGGAGCATTTTACTGCTACTGCTCAAAGTGTTAGTATTAGTAGTGTGTGTTATCGATCGATGATGATGGAGATGATGATGACGAAGACGACGTAAGAAATGCATCAATGCAGTGAGGATTTTAACAACACAAAGCAGTGCTTTGATACGAGTTTAGTTTAGTATTCGATGATATATTATTATTATTGAAACAAAATCGGCGGCGTATCGCTGGGTATGATCCCCCCACCTGGAACGAAAATCCCTTCCATCCCTAATCTGATTTGAATGCCTAAGAATAAACAAAACGCGGCGACCGCGACGAACGGCAAGACGTCGTCGGCTTCGTACGTGAACTCCCTCGTCGGTATGCGCAGGTCTAAGTTGTCGTAGACGGATAAAAGCTCTTCGACGGAGCTTTTAGAGGGAACGATCTCGGAATCGTCCAAGTTTTTTACGTAGTTCGTATTCGTGGTGGTTGTGATGTTACTAAGCGCCGCGGCTGTGCTGGCTGGTAAAGCTTCTACGACGGCGTTGGCCAAATCGTCGATGAATACCTCGTCACAATCGAGCGCCGGGACGCGACCCCAGTATTCAATACCGCTCTCTTCCGCTAATTCTCTGTATTCCTGGTCGATTTCTTCTAGCGTTTCGATGTGTTCGGAAACAAACGATACCGGGACCGCGCACAACGCTTTGGTGCCTTTATTCCCCAACGCTCTGATCGTGTCGTCCGTGTACGGTTTCAACCACTCCACCGGGCCGACCCTCGATTGGTACGCCAAAACGTGCTTGTACCCTTCGCAGCCTATTTTTTTCAACTCGTTCGTGATAAGTTTCACGCACTCTTCCATTTCATCTTTGTACGGATCGCCGCCTTCGGAAACGTAGGAGGTTGGCACACCGTGCGCGGAGAAGAAAACGACCGGTTTGTCCGGCGCGTCTTTAAACGCCTCAGATTCCAACGTGTTTTTTATCAACTTTGCCATGCTCGAAACGTATCCCGGGCGACTGTACCACGACGGAATGACCGTGTGTTGTAAAACCCCGGTGCTTAAAATTGGATCTTCCCTGAAGATTTCCTCCAACAGCCTCAACGAACTCCCACTGGTACTAATAGAAAACTGCGGATACAACGGCAAAACCACCAAACGCGTGATGCGGTCTCTCTTAATATTCTCAATCGCCTCCTCCGTAAACGGTTTCCAATATCGCATGCCGACGTACGTTTTCACGTTCGTCAAACCTTTCGATATCAACGATTTCTTCAACGCTTCTGACTGTTCGTCTGTAATTCGTCTTAACGGCGACCCACCTCCGATGGACTCGTACGCCTCTTTGCTCTTCGGCGCTCTCGATTTGCTCACCAGCGTCGCGACGAACGTTTGCAAGAATTGTAAACCATCTGTTTTTCGAGTTGTTGTAAGAGGAGAAAAACGCGTCGTTTGTCAGTTAAATAATCACGAGTCATCAAGTTCCGATGATTACGCGCGCACAAACACATACACACGCACAAATAATTCGCGCGTAAACGAAACGAGAGAAGTACGCAACAACGAAGATCAAATCAAAAGAACACATCATCTTCAACACGAAGAAGAAGAACAACAACAACAAAAACCAAATTCTCTTTCTAAATAAAAGACGTACTCGGCAAGCGAATGATATCCGGATCGGCGAAGAGGTTGAACAAGAACGGTTCGACGTCGTCGAGCGTTTCCGGTCCCCCTAAGTTTAATAACAAGACGCCGACTCGTTCGTCTTTCGCTTTTCGTATTTGCGAGTTCCAATCGATGGAGACTGAGGTGGTGGCGTTTTCAAACGCAGTCGCCGCGGAGACTACTTTTTTATTAGAGGAGGAGGAAGAGGAGGAGGAGAACGTTCGCACGTCGCGCGAATGTGAGCGCGTCTTTTTTCGTCGTCGTCCTCGTCGTCCATCACCGTCGTCACCACTTTCGCATCTTCGCGCGACGTTGTACACGACGTCATTCGTGTCCAGAACCCCCGTCTTTTGTTGTCGCCTTTTCTGCTGCTTTTCCCGACGACGAAGCGAAAGAAGAAGACCTCGACGATGCGTCGTAGTATTTCTTCTTTGTCTTCTCTCAAAAGGAAACGATTGCGACGACGATGTCGAACAAGAGGTTGATGATGATGATGATGATGATGATGACGGCGTCGATGCCCTCATCGTCACTTTTTACGTGTTTTATCTCAATAAAATTTGACGAAAACACAGGTGTAAAAAAAATCACAGCCTTTTTTTTGCTTTTTTGCAATTTTTGCGGTTCAATTCCTTGTGAAAAAGCGTCATGAAAAGGGGGGCAGACGAGTATTCTTATTAAAGAACCGCTCAAAAACAGCATCAGAAGAAAGACACACGAAACACAAAACACACGGTAAAAGTATAAAAGAACAACAAAAAACATCTGACGATGACGACGATTCAGACGACGACGACGAGACTTTTTGTCGGAAGCAGCAGCGGCAAAAGCAGCGGCCGAGTGAGGGGAAGAGAAACGGTGGCTTTGCGGAACAACAAGAGCAACGAGGGGAATACTGTTCGGGGGAATGCATTTTCATCATCGTCGCCGTGGTCGCTTTTTTTATGCTCCAAAGAAGACAAAGAAGAAGGACGAAGAAGAAGACGGAGAATGAATCCGAGGAGACCAACGGCGGCGTTTGGCAAAGACGACAACAGAGACGGTTTCAAAGACGTCTCGAACATCATGAAGAAATACTCCAAAGAAGTCCCGAAAGACGTGACAAAAGTCGTCGGCACTGCCGTCAACGTCCTGGGAAACAACAACCAAAATAACAAACAAAACGAATACAACGGCGTCTTCGCTTTACTCTTCTTCAACTTTTTATTCTTCGCGTTGGACCATTGGTTGCAACTTCCAATGATGAAAATGTTTTATTTGAACCACGTGGATCCGACGTGGTGGCAATTCGTCACGTGCACCTTCTGCCACGCCAGTTGGGATCATCTCTCGTCGAATATTTTCTTCTTGTACATATTCGGCAAGTTGATCGAAGAAGAGGAAGGCGCGTTTGGTGTGTGGTGTTCGTACGTAGCGACCGGAACGGGCGCGTCGTTGGCGTCGTGGTTGATGTTGCCAAAGTCAGTGGGTGGGGTATTAGGAATGGGCGCGGCGGCGACGGTCTCGTTGGGCGCCTCGGGAGCGGTGTTTGGTCTGTTCGCCGTGAGCGTTTTAGTCAAGCTTAAGTTTGAATGGAAAAGGATTTTGGAAGTCGTCGTGCTCGGTCAGTTTGTGATGGAACGATTTTTGAACGAAGCGGCAATGATAGGAAAAGTTGGAGGCGTAGGAGCGGGCGGAGTGAATCACGTCGCGCATTTAGCCGGGGCGTTAGCAGGGGTTGTCTTGATTGCGCTGTTGTCGAAGATTTTACCGGAATAATTATATACCTGGTACGGTGTGGTTAGTAGTAATCTTAAGAATAACAACCGAGATGATAATAAATAATAGAAAATGACTCTCACAGATTTATAATAATATATGAATTAAAAGACGCCGATAGCGGTGAACAAAGCGAAAAGCAGAAACAACCACCCGCCGCAAAACGCGACGAAGCGTTCGGAAATTTTCTTCGAAATCAAACTTCCGCCGATGACCGCAATGAACGTCGCAAATAAGTGTCCAGCCGTTGCCCCTACGGCCACGCCGACTGGATTTTGCGCCGCGCCTAAAGCAATCGTCGCCAACATGGATCTATCCCCCCACTCGGCGACAAAAATTAAGCAAAACGTTTCGATGATGTTTTGAATGTTCGTCGTCCCTTTCCCGTCCGACTCTTTGATCTTCGATTCTGCTTTGCACACGTCCTCGGCCGCTTCCGCCAACGCGCCTTCAATGATCACTCCATCTTTATCCACTTTAATATTTCCGTTGTTGTTATCTCCGCCCGCGTTCGTCTTCTTTGGCATGTCGCTCGCGTCCTTCAACGACTTCAACCCAAAGAACAACAAACTCGCCACCGCGATGTACTCGCCGATGGGAATTGTATTCGAAAAGCTCGCCGGTACCGCCGAAAACACTCTTCCAATGACCACTGAAATCACTGACATCAACCCTAACGCCGAAGTCGCTCCAATAACCACCGGCATTCGTCCCATTCTCATCGCCAGTAACGCGGCGATGAAAAACGTCTTATCTCCCAATTCCGATATAAAAATCAACGCAAACGCGGCGGTAAACCCAGTTTTCGCGACCGCTTGTACGACCAACTGAAGCGCGACTTGAATGTTATTCGTGGCGTTTAACGACCCTAACCCACTGGAGATGTATCCAACCACCGCTAACACGGTTAAAAAGACTAACGCCAAAGCAGTCGCGTTGGACTCGGCTAACGGGTCGTCCATTTTCTCTTTGATTTCTTGGATGAATTTCAAGGAACAACTACTACTTTTATCATTGTTCTCGTCATCATTTCCGCCCGCCGTCGCGCTACCACTGCTATTACTAATCACGAGTCTTTCATCCGTCATTCTTCGCCCTCCTCGTCCTCGTCGCCGCTTCTGGTTGTTCATAAAAAACGTAGACGAAGAATTGACCATCATCATCACGTGAGAGATGCGATTGCCTCCATCCCCCACACCTTTGCTCGATGATTTTAAAATCAATCTTTTTGTTCTCGATACAGACGATTCAGACGTAAACGACGACGTCTGTCTCCGACGCATCGATGACGACGACACGACGAACGGAGAAAAGGAGAGTAAAGGTGTCATTCGTACGTTCGTCCGTTAAAAGAGAGAAAGAGAGAAAGAGAGAGTGAGTGAGAGCTTTTCGTGTGGTTTTTGTGACTCAGCAAAGGAAGGGAAGATTTAAAAAAATGTAGATTTGGTTTACACCGAGGAAAGTGTGAAATCAAATAGGACGAGCGCGTCGAAAGCGAAGACAGTGAGTCTCTGTATTTCTTCAATTTTATATGCCGCATGAGAAACAGATGTTGTCTGAGATGTTCAAAAGTAGGAAAGTCTGCAGAACGTATTCACGTTCCAACATATATCCGTTTCTAATCAGTTCGAATCTCGTAAAGGAACAAAATACTATTACATCTGACCGCCGACGGGGGCGTGACCTCGTTTACTGGGATTCGTCGCCAACTTTCGGAGCAGGCGTTTCTTCCTCGTTTGACTCTCTTTTTCTCTCTTTTTACGCTCGGTGGTGACTTTATCGAGCTTTTTGGCGTTGGAAAACGCGGCGGAGCCTTTTTTACCGACCAAGATTGGCGCTTCGCGGAGAGCGAACGCGCCGGCGACGTGGCCGAGGTGTAAGCGTTTGACGTGGAAGATGTGTTTGAGCGCAGACGGGTAGGCGGCGACGGCTCGGACGTGGGAGCGGAAGGCGTCTTCGGCGCGAGATTTGAGACTTGGGTCGGATTGCATCTTTCGTTCCGCGGCGGAAAGCAACGCTTTGACCGCGATGTGCTCCGTTGGGTTGTTTCGCGAGGAAGGATTCTTGTTGTTGCCGCAATATTTGCGCATGGTTGTTTGCGCGAGAACGTCCAAAACAGCCCCTAACTTTGCCTTTGAAAACGTGAGATCTTCGATATCTTCTTTTAACGTGTCTTCGAATTCCAATTCTTTTGGACCGAGGAAAAGAACGGCTTCGCCGTCGTTGCCTAGACGCGCGGCTCGGCCGACTCTGTGCGCGTACGTTTTCGAGTCCGCCGGAGGGTCAACTTGCACAGTCGCGCCGACGTTGTCGAAATCTAAACCGCGAGCGCCGACATCGGTGCACAAAAGGACGCCTCTTTTTTGGGACTGGAATCTAGAGACTGTCTTTTGACGCTCGGATTGTTTTTGTGCGCCGTGTAAACGAAAGACTTCGTAGAGGCCGCTTCCTCTCTTTTTATTGCTCTTTTTCTTCTTCTTCTTCTCCTTCTTCTTCTTTGCGTCGGTGTCGTCGTCCGAATCGTCCGAATCGTCCGAATCGTCGTCTGAATCGCTTTCACCGCTCGCGCTGCCACTGCTACTACTACTGCTGCTGCTGCTGCTGCTGTCGTTTTCTTCATCGTTTTCTCCGTCGTTCTTCTGCCCAGCTAACCAGGACAAGATTTCGTAGTGATACTCAACGGACTCTCTGCTCGCGAGGAACACGATGACTTTGTTCAAATCAGACATCGCCCATCCGGCGAGTAAACCGGCGATAGCTGCCATTCGACATTTCGGTGGCGTTTCAAATATAGTATGCGTGAGCTGTGAAGGCACGCGAATCTTTCTATTCTTCCCATCGTCGCCATCAACTGCTCTCCCGGAAGCTCTCGCCATTGCTTTCATCAACCCTTCTTCGTCCTCGTCGTTCTCGTTGTCGTCCTCTCCTTGAACAAACTCAATCTCGCGATCAGCTTCTGGGTTAACGTCCACTGTCACCGCATTTTGCATTTTCATTCGCAAACGGTCTGTGCCTGGCGTCAAAGTAGCCGATAGCAACGTCATTTGTGAAAATGGAGGCGACGCCGACGCCGCCCGCGCTTCCTTTTTCGTTCGCTCGATGATATCTAAAATAGCGTCGATATCCTTCTCGAATCCTAAATCTAAAACGCGATCGGCTTCGTCAAAAACGACAAAACTGACATTCACGAATACAAAAGCGGCAGTATTTTGCAAGTGATCTAACAGTCTCCCCGGGGTGGCGGATAACACGACGCACCCTTTTCTCAACTTTGCCTTCTCCTTCGCTCTGTTTTCGCCGCCGTGAACCGATCCGGTGGCAATCCAATGGTACGGTTTCGATAATTTCTCGATAAATGAAGAAACTTGCGTGGACAACTCTCTCGTTGGCACGATAATCAACGCTCTCGTTCCATCTTTCCTCTCGATTCTAGGCTTCGCTACTCCTAAACTAATAACTATCGGTAAAACGTACGCCAACGTCTTACCGCTCCCGGTTTCCGCTCGAACGTAGCAGTCCTTCCCGGCTAAAATCGACGGCACTGCCAACTGTTGTACCAAAGTTGGCGTCGTAAATTGTAAATCCACAGACTCAGACATGACTTTAATCAGCGTCTCCGGAACGCCGAGCTCGGCGAACGATTTCGCAGTCGTCGCGTTGCTATCAAACACCCGATCCCGATGCGGCGCCGCGTCTCTCTTCTCGTTCTTATTCTCTCCGTTCCTCTTTTCCTCTTTTGACTCACCGTTATCGTCATCTTCGTCTTTCCTCGTCGCTTTCTTCATCAAATTCGCCCAATCTGCGGGATTAAACGCCTCTTCTTCCTCGTCGCCGCTCTCGTTTTCCATTTTCTCAACTTCCACCAATTCGCTCATCTTCTCTTTCGATGATTTTCCCGCGTTGTTCAGCAACAACTTCTCCTTGTGTTCTCGAGAGTTTTTCAAGAACCTCTCCTTGGCCGTCATTTCTTCTTCTTCTCTTTCGTCCTCTCCGTTCTTACTTTTCGTCGTCGTCTGAATCGTCTTTGGTTTCTTCACCCAAGTGGAAACGCCGCCGCCACCTTTCTCCTTTTCCTCCTTTTCCTCCTCTGCTCGGGTGTCGAGAACGAGTCGTTTCCGCCCGGTTCTGTTTATCGTCGTCGTCGTCTCTTTGACGCCTCCTTTTCCTCCTCTCTTTTCGTTCATGTCGTCGTCGTTTCTTCTTCTTCGCTCCCCGTTTCCTCCTCCGACTGCATCACCGTTTCCCCGCCGCTTCTCTTTCCCGCCTTGCCATTTTTTCTTCCCTCGAGCGACGGTTCGCTTGCGCGGATTACCTTTAGGACCACCACCACGACTTCTATCGTCCTCGCCCACGTCGGAAGAAGAAGAGGCGCCGGCGATGTTCAGAGTTAACAACTCATCGTCGTTGTCGTCGTCCGGCATTTGAGTGTTTTTTTCTGAGGAAAGAAACAAGAAATCTGCTAAAACAGTTGCCGCGCGTTGATGATTATTACACTATTACTATTTCACTATTATTACGAGTACGTGTCGTCGTTCCCGTGAAAGGTGTGCAACCAGCCGTGTTTGCACACCAAGCACTCGTGTCCAAAGAGACTCGCTTTTTTACGCACGCAAACGTTCCGGTCTCTCGCTACGTGCGCTTGATACGTTTCGACTAAAGAAGGCGCGCAAAGGTAGACTTTGTTGTAGGCGATGGCAAATGGGACGATTCTACTGGATGAGTCGAGATATTTTGCGAGTCCTGAGATGCACCCGGGCCAATCTGGGTTGAAACAATCGTCCAGTATGACGACGCCTTGTTCGTGCAAACACTCGTCGGCGGCGAACGATAAATCGCGCAACGTCGTCTCTACCGTGTGCGATCCGTCGATGGAGAAGATTCGCACCGGACCGTCGTCGTCTTCGTTAAAATCTGCTTCCTTGGTCAATTTCGTGGAGTCTTTCGAGATGACATTGATGAAATTCGGCATCTTTGTGTCCGAGTCGACGACTCCGTCCCATACGAATTTCGAGTCTTCCTTCATCGCCTCGCAAAACTTCATCGCGTGCTTCCGAAACTTCTCGTAATCACCCACTCCACTCTCGTCTCTGTTAATCTCGGCTTGGTTCTCGAAACAATCGATCGCTACGCATCTCTCGTTTTGTTTTCGCAAGGAAACTAACGCTAAAAATGACTTTCCGTGATACACTCCAATCTCCGCCAAACTCGTCTTAAAATCGGACATCTTGAACACCTTCTTCTGACACGCATCTATGGATCGGTATATATCCACGTTTCCAATTTCATAAAAGCCGCTCACTTTTGAGAGCGCATTTTTCACAGCATCTTCTTCTTCTTCTTCTTTCCTCTCGTCTTCTCTTTGCCTCCGTTCCGCTGCTTTGCGATGTTTACTTTCGTTCGGAGGAGTACTTCTCTTAGGGGAATTCACGTGAGACGACGAGAACGCTTCCACGTTGTTGTTGTTGTTGTTGTTGTTGTTGTTGTTCGTCTTTACCGCTCTGCGCTTCGAATTCAATCGAGACGAGGAAACAGAATAACAGCAGTGGTTCCTCGTCGACGAGGACAAAAAAGCCCCAGAAGCAGAAGGAGAAGACAAAGAAGACAACCAAGCGCGCATCACGCGTGCATATTTCTCGCGCTTTCCGAGAGAGAATTTTAGGGGAAAAGTCTTTCGTATCTTCAAAAATACGCGCACGAATAAGAACAACAACGAGCGGTTGTTTGCGCGACAAAGATGGGCAACGCGCAATCATCATCGAGCGCGCGAGAAACAGCAGAGGAAGAGGAAAGGGAGAACTCGACGACGACGAGCGGACGACGAGAAGGAGAAGAAGTAATAGTGGAAATGTCTTCTGCTTCTTCGCCTCGTTCTCAAAGCGCTGAAAGAGAAGAAGAAAAAAACGAGGAGGCGAAAAGGAAAGAGGACGAGGAGGAAGAGGATGGTGAGGAGGAGACAGAGGAGGAAAACAGAATCGTGGCGTCGTGCAGAGTGTGCTTAGAACCGATACGAAAATCCGACGTGATGATTGAAAACAACAGCGCGTGTTTGTTGGGATGTAAATGTTCCCAAGTTGGCATCCACTTAAACCGAGAGTGCGGGATAAAATATCTGAAAAATCTGCAACGACCGAACCAAACGCTGACCTTGTGCGAGGTGTGCCAAAGCCCAATGTCTGAATTCGCGACTAAAATTCAACCGGTTTTAAACGCGACGACGACTTCGAGAAGGTCTTCTCCGTTTGCGCTTCACGATTCGGACGGTTTTTTGCACACTTTTTCGCGCCCGCGACGACGACCGGCTGAGTTGTGCGAATTCTTTTGCTTCTTAGTCCCGTGTTTACCGTGCGTGGCGCTCGCCTACACCAACTGCTTCCACTCCACGTGCGTCTCTTTAATGCGCTTCCGAGCGTATATTTTCCTCGGGCTCATCCTTGCTCTGTTGATCATCTTTCTCTCCGACGTTTATCTCACCATGGAAGATAAATACGAGAGTCGCGTGAGAGAGCAAAGAAAGGATATCGACAACAACAGGCCTTCTAGATATCCGTCGAACGACGACGACTTTAACAACAACAACAACTTCAACGGCGGTATGAATTATAACCCGAACGCGTACGATTACTACTCGAGAGGGAGAGGATAGAATAGCTTCTATTACCACGCGTAGGGTTTAGGGAGAGAGAGAAAAGAGTTTAATAAAAGCGTAATGTACTACTATATCGCGAACACACCACGTTTTGTGTCCGCTTCGAGGATTTCAAACCGCTTTGGAAAAGACTTAAAAATTCAAAATTTCGCTTCATAAAAATGACGGCAGAGGAAGACACAACCACCGTTGCAATGACCACGAAGGCGTCTGAATCGTCGTCGTTGTTTGCAGTCGATGATGCGCTTCATTCGCGTCCGAATTCGCACGACGAATTGCTGGATTTATTAGCGTCCTCATCTTTCACACCCTCCCGTCGTGGGAAAAAAGGGGAATTTGAATCCGCGCAAAAGTTGATGATGAATACGAACAATGCGGACACGACTCCTGGGACCACTACTACAGAGGAGAACGATGCCAGAACTGCTGCTTCATTTTCCACCTCTCCTTCGTTATCGTTTCAAACGCCGCAGAATTTATCGCAGTTAAGGACGAGAGCTCGAATGTCCCCTCCTTTACTGCAAATGCCTGGAGGTATTGGAAATACGAGCGTATCGCCGAGATCGTCATCAAACGGGAGCAAAGGAGGGTCGCCATTTTTTTCAAACCTGTCGTCGTCTCCAGAACGCGAAGTGTGCGCGATATGCATGTGCAGACTGGACGATGTGGAGTCTCCGAGAGTCAGTCGGGAAGATTTGGCGAGTCTCGTTGTGAGTACCGCTACGACGACGACCGACGACGGCGAGGACGGGAAAGAGAACGAAACGAAACAACATCAGCAAAGAAAGAAGAAAGAGATTTATACTTTACCGTGCACGCACAGATTTCACAGGAGCTGTCTGGGGGAGTGTCGCGCGAACGATTTTTCGCAGTGTCCGATGTGTAGGGAGAGTTTACCGGGAGGTTTAACACCGGATCACGTGAGGCAGATGAAGGCGAAGATGGAACAGGAGGATCCGGACGCCGCGAGGAGGGCGTACGCGGTCCAACGAAATCGAGCGGCGAGGGAGGCGGTCAGAGCAGCGGCGTTGAGGAGGCAGATGGCCGCCGGGGTATTTAGCTCGAGTCCGACGAATTCGATGAGTTTATCGACGCCAAGTCAACAACCGAGAACGCCGTTGGCGTGTCCGCCGGGCGTGGGAGGTACGTCGCCGGCGAGCGCGAGCGGAAGCGGAGAAAAAGTGGGTGGAGGGACGTCTGTGGGCGGAAGCTTACGAAGAACGAGCTCTGGAGTAGCGAGTGGCGATGCGAGCACGGATAAAAAACCTCCGCTCCCACCTCGAGGTGTTCCTTTGAACGGAGGCGGAGACGAAGCGTACAATCGACATCGACGACAAAGGTCGAATCTCACGGAACAATTAGCCAAAGCAGAGAATTTGGACGAGGACGAGGACGATTTCGATATGGACGATTTGGACATGGATCTCTCCCAATCGCAAAAATCAGACTACCATTGAAATAGGAATAGTATTTTAGAATGCAAGCATACATACACAGGTATTAATAATCGCGCAGCAGATGCGTGTTTCTTTAATTATATATTACACACACGTACTATATAGAAATATCATTTCAATCAAAAAAGATATCTCCGGGGTTGATAACCATTGGAACACCGAACGCGTTTTCAACCACCCGGCGTCCGTCTGGTAACGTTTTCCCTATGTACTTCATCAACTCCTCCTCCGGTATGTCTTCGTATTTCGGGCGCACGCCGTTCGCGCTACTTCTACTTTCCGTCGAAGTCTTCTTTTGCGGCGAAAGCACGCGTCTCGGTTGCGTTCTTGACACCCCAGGCCTGGAGTATTTACTATTGCTCCTATTACTACTGTTGCTACTCGTACTGCTACTACCACTCACAAACGGATGCGTGGTGAAAATCTCCCACCTCGTCGTCCCGTCCACGACGTGCTCGGCGAATCGCATCCCCCATTCTCTGTGCATCGTCACGTCTATATTCCGCATCAACTGATCGAAATCCCCGACAGAGCTCAACCCGTTCCTGATTTCCAACTCAATCGTCGACTCGTTCGCGCCAATATTCCCCGATACGAGTAAAATATCGCGCGTCGGGTCCAATCCAGCCGCTCGCCCTACCGTGTCCGCCCACTCGTGCAACATCTGAACGCACTCGGCTTTGTGGCCGTATTTCGCCACGAGAATCCACCGGGCGATCACAGTCGAGGAAGTCGAAGAAAGAGAAGCTTTACGCGTCGTTTCGCCATCGCCGTTTTCGATGATTTCGAGCCGATTGGAGGACGACATCAAAATCGATGAAAGCGAAGAAACCGGCGGTTCTTTAATTTCTTCCTCTTCTTCTAAAAGTTCCAACAGCGAATTCTTCGGAGCAGGGGACGAGGACAAGTCAGACGATTCAGACGATTCAGACGACGCGTTTTCAAACGTTTCCGCGAACAAAAGCGCAAACTTTGCGTCTCTGTCCTCGTCTTCCGGTTCTCGCGTCGAGAACCCGCCGCTGTTCCCGCCATCAACGCCTCGGCAAAGAGAAGAAGCGTTGGAAGAATTAGAAAACGTTTGAGAAGGAATTCTCCTCGACGAGAGAACGACTCTTCTTCCTCCGCGATGGCTGCTGCTCTTCCGCGAAGAAGAAGAAGAAGACGAAGAAGAAGACCAAACTCTCGTCGTCGTCGTTTGAATCATCGTCGTCGTCGTCGTTCAAAGTCAAAAATACTCTCTCTTCTCGCTCCCTTTTGTGAGTGATGCGATGAATAAAATAATGGGGAAAAAGCCGCCGCTTTCCTCAAAAGTTTTCCATCCATCTGTGTGCTGACAAGGATGCCGTCGGGGTCCTCTTTGTCCTCGTCTTTATCCCCTTTCGCGGGGGGGGCACTCGGTGGTGCGCGCGATGATACTCACACTACCACTACAAAAGGAGGAGGAGGCGAAAAGAGAGGGAGGAAACAAAAGGAGGAGACAGAACGGACGACGATGACTTTGGATTCGATCTCCGCATCGAGGACGGGGACGACTTTTCCTTCGATGGATGGAGCGACGACAAAAACTGGTCAAGGAGGAGGAGTTTTAGAAGCAAGAACGAGCCGAATATCCTTCGACGACGTGGAAAAGAATAAAGGCGGGGACGAATACGTACGAAGAAAAGTCTTCGCCGCGGGGGAAGTGATGCGACTGCAAACGACTTTGGAGGAAGATGGAATCGAATCCTCTGCTGACGAGGAGGAGGAGGAGGAGGAAGACGAAGACGAAGAATTCTGCGTGGTTCGAAAAAGGGACATCGTGTCGTGCGAGTTAGTCGTTGGCAGCAGAATAAAGAAGAAGAATAAGACGGAGACGAAAACAACACGTCAACATCGAATCGTAATCACCTCGTTTCCGAGAAAGAAGAGGTTGATTGACTACGCGGTGTTGCCTCGATTTTTGTCCTCCTCCGCGAGCGCTTTTACTTCGAGAAACGCGGGAGATGATTTTAGCGCCGCCGCGGCGAAAGGGAACAGTGGGAAACGGTTTGGACACAAGAAGAACGTTCACGTGGTCAAATACAAGTCTTTGGACGAAGCGTTAGAGGACGTGAAACGAATAGAGGAGGAGTGCGGGTTGGAACATCAGCGAATGAACAAGAGAGGGCGATTTTTGGTGTTTATAAATCCAGCCGCGGGAAGAGGGAAGGCGGAAGAAGTGTTCAAAAAACACGTGGAGCCGGTGTTAAAGTGCGCGAGAAACTGCGTGGTGGAGGCAATCGTGACGACGAGGAGTGGAGAGACGGAAGAGAGAACGTACGAGAGAAGTAAAGAGTCCTTGTTGTTAACGAGAGGTCGAGGATACGAGAGTAATACTACTACTCACAACGAAGATGCCCGAGTTCTCGGTATTATCGCCATCGGAGGTGATGGTACCATTGCCGAAGCGTACGCGGGCGTGGAGAGAGCGCAAAAAGAGCTCGGGACGCACGAAAGTATTCCAATCGGTGCCATTCCCGCCGGTTCCGGGAACGCCATTTGCGTTTCTCTAGCGGAACAGAGCGAAGAAGTGAACGATGCGACAACGATGGCGTTGCTCATCGCTAAAGGCCAAACGATTCGATTGGATGGAGCGAGACTGGCAATTTATCGCAACGACGAGAACGGCAGTAACGATACGACGAACGATACGACAAAAAGCACCAGCAGCAAGAGGAGGTTAAGTTTGGACAGGAGAAACGGCAGTAAGAAGAACGGCAGCAACACGAACAACAACACTATTAGTAACAACAGAATAGCGGTGTATCAAAACACGGCTTTACTGAGCGTATCGTGGGGGTTTTTCGCGGATGTTGATTTGGAATCCGAACGCTTTCGTTGTTTGGGAGGAACGCGCTTCATCGTCCAAGCGATTGCCAGACTCATCAACCTGAGAACGTACAAGATGGATTTAACGTACAGAGTTTCACAAGAGACCAAGTCTGTCTGCGAACGACTGGGAAAATCACTCCTCGGTCGTAAAGAAGGCGAATTCAGAACGATTAAAGACGAAAATATCCTAGGCATATGGGCTATGAACCTCCCTTGGGGCAGCGGCGACACGAAATCCGCGCCGCTCGCTTCGCCTTCCGATGGATTCTTCGACATCATCATCGTCCACCCGACGAGCAAACTAAACTTGCTCAAATTACTCCTCGACTTTGACACGAAAGGATCGCACGCAAAGAACGACGCCGTCACGTACTTAAAAACGAGCGAATTTGAGCTCACGTTACTCGGTCGATCCGATTTAACCGAAGGTGTGAGCGGTTCTACCAACGCCTCCCGATCAAACGCCGCCAACCCGCTCGGATGCGTCGACGGAGGAGAAGATCCGGATGCGCCATCTGCACCTCCCGACTTATACGAAGGTGGCCGCGTTATGATTGACGGCGAAGTCGTTCCAGACGTCTGCTCTCGCGAAGAAACGTTCACGGTAAAAGGCAGCGTCGAGAGAGGTTTAGCGAACGTCTTCTCCTTCGCGCCTTCTTCGTCTTCTCCTCAAACGTATTCTTCTTCTTCTTTCCACGTCGTCGCCGCCGCAGCGGCTGGCGGAAGCATAGCTTGACGTAACATAATCAAACTTTAAGAAGAAGATGATAACAATACTAATAATAAGAATAATAAGAATAATAATACCGATAGAGAGAGTTGTTCTGTAATATATAATAATACTTACTCGCATTGCGCTGGAAGTCATACAATATCCCTTTAAGCACTTTAAGAGGAAACTTTCCGCTTCCGTTTTTTAGGTTCCGATGGGTCTTTTTCCACATTATTATTACGAAACGAAAGCGTTGTAATTCGTATTAATACTACTATTAACAGCATCGCGTTAAACAGTTGTTGTTCACACCAATACTAAGGGCAGAACGAAGCATAGTATTCCTCCTTCTTACGTAATACGTCTGTTTTAGACGTTGCACTACTACTCATAATACTACTACGACATCTTCTCATCAAGATGGCGGACAACATCCCAAAAGTGGATGAAAACGGCCAACCTTTATCCAAGTCAGCGTTGAAGAAGCTCGCCGCGAAAGCGGAAAAAGAAGCGAAGAAAGCAGCTCGAGCGGCAGAATTAGCCGCGGAGTTAGAGCAACAACAGCTGAACGAGCCGGATAACTGCACGGAAAACTACGGAGACATGGAGATGGTTCAATCGCAAAAGATTACCGAGACGATGTGGACAAACATCGAAGAGTTGGACGAGCGTTGTATCGGGAAGACGGCGACGTTGCGAGGTCGCGTGCACTCCGTGAGAGCGAAAGGGAAAGGGGCGTTTCTCATCTTACGCCAAGGGTCGGAAACCTTGCAAGTGGCGTTCTTCGTGGACGACGTGAGAGTGAGCAAACCAATGGTCAAGTACATTGGCAACCTGAACAAAGAATCCGTCGTGGACATAACCGGGGAGTTGGTGAAACCGGAACAACCCATCGAGAGTTGCTCGAACACGATCGTGGAAATGACGTGCCCGAAAATCTTTTGCGTGTCGCGATCGATACAGATTCCCTTGGAAATTTCGGATTTGTCCCGGTCGGAGGCGGACATCGACAACGCGCCGGAGGACAAGCAGTACTCGAGAGTGAACCAAGATACGAGGTTGGATAACCGGATTTTAGATTTGAGAACGCCGGCGAATAACTCGATTTTTCGAGTGCAAAGTGAAGTGTCCGCGTTGTTTCGCGAGACGTTGAGGAAGAGGGATATGATAGAGATTCACTCGCCAAAGTTGATTTCGGGCGCCTCGGAAGGCGGCGCGAGCGTGTTCAAGTTGGATTACATGGGGCAGCCGGCGTGTTTGGCACAGTCGCCGCAGTTGTATAAACAGATGGCTATTATGGCGGATTTTGGTGGGGTCTTTGAGATTGGACCTGTATTTCGCGCGGAAAATAGCAACACGCACCGTCACTTGTGCGAGTTTACCGGGTTGGATTTCGAGATGACGATTAAAGAACACTACAGCGAAGTTTTGGACGTCATCGACGAGTTGTTCGTAAACATGTTCGACGGGTTGAGCGAACGGTGCGCAAAGCAATTGGAGGTAATTAATGCGCAGTACCCGTTCGCGCCTTTGAAGTATTTGAGAAAATCCTTGCGATTGGAGTTCCCGGACGGGATTAAAATGTTGCACGAAGCTGGAATCACGGAGGCGGATCCGCACGGAGATTTGAGCACGGAACACGAACGAATTTTAGGGAAATTGGTCAAGGAGAAGTACGACACGGACTTTTACATTTTGACCCGATACCCGATCGAAGCAAGACCGTTTTACACGATGCCGGAACCCGGAGCTAACCCGGAGTACACGAACTCGTTTGACGTTTTCATCCGAGGCGAAGAGATTATTTCCGGCGCGCAAAGAATTCACGACCCGGAGTTGTTGACGGAGAGAGCGAAACACTTCGGCATTCCAGTTGAAGAATTGGAGAGCTACATTCGATCGTTTAGGTACGGCGCGTTGCCGCACGGAGGGTGCGGCGTCGGTTTAGAGAGAGTCGTCATGTTGTACTTGGGCTTGAACAACATTCGTAAATCGAGCATGTTTCCGAGAGATCCGAAGCGTCTTACGCCGTAGATATCTATAATAACAAACATAAAGTATTTCTATCCATCCATACATGCATACGCACACTTTTAATTTGTCATTACGTCACTTTCAAATCAATAGCCCACTCTCCTCGTAACTTACCAACCACTCGTCCGCGAGACGTACAATCGGCTTCGAAAGGTAATCTCTTACCGTCCGTGGGAACGCTTATAATTGCAGTTCCTACTCTCGCGTTTGTATTTTCGTTCACGACGGTAAATATCACGTAATACGGCGCGTTTTGAAGCTCTGCTCTTTTTTTTGGTAACTTCACCACTGGTAAAACGTCTGGATTGAGCGCGTCGTTTCCAATTCGTCTCAGCGTCCGTGAATTCCATACGCACGAGGAGCGCGATCGAACTCTAATATTTTCCTCTTCGTCTTCACCTTCGTCTTTTGCGAACGATCTCGATGGTAGTAACACCACGTTTGAAATACTTTTGGCGTTAGACCAACGACTTCCTTCCGCGGTTTCAAAGTCATCCACTTCGAGAGCGTTCGTGCGAAGTTTTCCGAGATGTACTTTCAAGAGCGACGCGCTTTGTTCCTCTTCGGTGGCAAAAATCAATCTATCGTCGTGCGTTTCTAGTTGAAGTTTTTCAACAGTCAGAATGGCAAAGTATTCGTCGTCGTCCTTTTGTCGTGCCGAGAGCACCTCGTCGTTGGCGTCTTCGTGCTCGGACGTGCCGAGCAGAAGATTCACAGAAAATGTCGCACACACGGGCGCATGATCGCTCGACGTCACGCCGTGGCATGCTTCGTATTTATGCGCTTTCCTGGTCGCCTCGAATCCAGGAAGAGATTTGATGAGCACGCGATCGGTATAACTTGGGATACGCTTTTTGCTATAATACTCTTCAGTAGCATCGATTGGATTCGAATCATTTCGACCTTTTTCTCGTTTGAACGAAGGTGGGAACTGCAGAGGTAACTCTTGAAATCCAAAAAGGCACTTGCCTTGCCGTTGCGCGTGCAAAAGTTGGTCGCCGATCCATAATCTTCCCCAACTCTTCTGTTTGATTGCTTCCGCTATAAATTTCCATCCGACGTGGAATGGAGACGACTGCGACGTTCCTCCCGTTGAAACATTCTCCCGCTGCTTCCTCGTGTTCACTTGACTGTCTGATTCAGAATCCTCGTCCCCGCTTTCAATTTCTCCCGGAAGCTTTGCGCGTCTGTTTACGGACGTCTCCTTGACGATATCTGCCTTTGACCAGCACGAATTCCAAACGCTATTTTCGTCATCGTCATCGGCTCCAACCATTTCACTCGCGCTGTTGATTTGTACCGTCTCGTGCGCTTGAGTTGGACCAGGATCGATTCTAAAGTTCAAGTCTCCCATAAAAAACGTATGCGTCGCCGATTCTAATAACTCTAAATCTGGAGGCAATCTCCTTCGCTTCTTCTGTTCTTCTTCGTCTACTTCGCGTCGCGCATTGTCGATGTTGCTGCTAATATTACTACTCTTATTGTTGCTATTCTTATCTCCACTCATTAAACCAGAAGCCTCAGCGACTGCTTTAATCGAATGTTCCCAACTCTGGCCGTTGCCTTCGCATCCAAACGCCTTCTCGATTCTATCTCTCCACGCGCATCCTAAAATCGACCGAATCGTCTCTATTCGTCTCGTGTAGAACTTCTTTTCCTCGTGAGCGGCTAAGTGACAACCTATAAATGCGATTGATTCGCCCCCGTAAAATTGAATCTCCACCATAATTCCTCCTTTATTCCCGACTACGTTCCCCATGCCGGTCGCTTTCACGCCCACTCGGACGCTTTTCACGTTTTTCTCTAGATACTTTTTACAGTGCACCGACAATCGCATTTGCATCAACACTTCGCTTTGCACGAGCACGTATTCGCTCTCGTCGTCATTCTCTCCGTCCTCGTTCTTCTTATATTCGCTCGACTTGTTACTACTCCTAGTATTCTTCGATTTCAAACACGCCTCTACGCTCGCGAACCAGTGCTGCTTACATTTACTCTCCTCCGCGATCTTCTTCCCTCCGTAATACCCTCCAACCATTCCAACCACGAACCCAACCGGTGCTAACGGTCCAGTCGCGACCCCACCGGTTATCCCTCCCGATAACGTCGCCACCATCTTCGTCGCTTTCGAGGACCCCCAGAACGTTTTTTTCTCTTTTTTGTTCACAATCGAATCGTTTTCGACTTTTTTCTCCGCCAAGCGCGCAAAGTCTGCCGGTTGCGTGATTTTCCTCGAGTACCCGTACGACGCTTCTTGCGCGGCGACGACAACTACATCGCAATCTTCGCTTTTCTTCAGAAATTCCGTGTAAAACGTTTCGTTTATCGGTTGATTGCCGACGTTGAATGTCGCGCAATAAATCGTAACAGTTTGCCGTTCCAAACGAGTTTCCCGTGAGCGAAGATTGTTCACGCGAGAAAGACCATGAAGGGAGGCGTCGAGCGCGGTGTCGAGCTTTTTCACGTTAAACTTTTCGTCGTCGTCCTCGTCCACATCTTTTGTCGTCGTCTGCATGCTGTTTAAGCGTGCAATTCGTGTCTCTCGTTGCGAAAGACGAGAAAAAGAAATGCAGTGAAAACGAGTCAGAGGCAACAGCTTTTTTTGAGTGCCTGAGGAGTCACAAGGAATAAAATTGCTACTTTTTATACAACGCGGTGCGCTATCTAAATACCATCTATTATGCACGCTATTAGTATCTACTCTACGCGTACGTGTACTCGTACGCAGACGACGATGACCTTTCTTTCTTACTATTCGTATGCGCGCGGAAATGGAGCGCGTGGACGAGCGACTCCAAGGCGTCGCGAGGCGTCGGTCCTTTTTCGTCTCCTTCTTCTTCATCGACGGGTGGAGGAGACCAGGAACCTTTAAAGTTCTCATCCGGAGGTCCAAATGCCGGTTGTTTAGGCACGTCGTACGAGAAGAAGTGCCAGACGTTTTTGAGACCGTTTTGAAGGTTTTGAAGCTCTTCCGGTGTAACCGTTTCGAGGACGCTTTGGAGACGGTTTTCGACGTCTCCTTCGCGAACGCGGATGGAAAACTTCGAGTAGTCGAGGAACGTGCCTTCCCAAGGCATGTCGACGCCATCTTGTACGATGACTGGTATGCAGCCATTTCGAATATAAACGGAAAGACCTCCACTCCACCCATCTCCTGGAAGTGCGAGGCAAAATTTGGACGAGCGTATTCTTCCCAAGTAGTCGTCCGTGTGTGAGAGAATATCGAAACCGTAGACGTTTTGCCATCTTCTCGCAACTTTTTGACGTAAACCGCGCGAGTAGTCTTCACCCCATGGTTTTTCCAAACCAAGATTTCCGCTGAAGAAACAAAACGTCGTTCTTTGAGTCGCTGGTGTCCAACTATTCACGTCTGCGGGTTCGCGGACTTCGTTAGTCTTTGGCTGCGACCAAGGAGGGGCGACGATATCTTTATTCCGATTGTACGCGCGCCATGCACCAGTAACAACCCCTTGCTTGACGAGTTCATCCCATTTATCCGGTGAGTAAGCCGTGTGCGAACTGTTGCGTGGATATCCTGTATTTCCCCAATGCGTGATGAAAATTGCATTGGCAATACTGTCAGGAAAGTGCACAGCGCCTTCATCGTACGCGGCGATTACCGCGTGATCTCGACCTTCATTCCTATCGAAATACGACTGTATCTCACCTTTCTCGTTGTTGATGACATTGAATGGAATATTTCGAACGTACTCTGTTACTCGTTCTAGAAAGAGATTTGCCGCATGCGAGCGATCGCCGGGCTTTGTCTTGATCAGCGACAGCGAAACTTGCGGCGAAGGCGTTTGGTATGCTAAACGATAGCACGTTCCGTATTGCGGGATAAAAAATACGTCCGCGTTCTCGGGATTGATTGTACGATGTGCCGACCTGAGTAAGAATTCGTGAAGTGTATTTTCCAAGGAATAAAACCACTTCGACGGTCTTTCTGGGAATGGCGGCGGAGAAGCGTCGTCGTCGTTGTCGTTGTCGATGTCGTTTGGTTTCTCGTAAAATCGATCGCCGCACACAAATTCGCCTCTGTTGACGTATTTCGTCCAATGTGAGGTGAACTTTGATGGCATTTCGTACACGTATATGAAGGGACGTTTACTTTCAAGTTTCGAGTATACGGATCTCACGGAATCGATCATTCGCGATGAAGATAAACTCACGCTGTTTGGCACCGTAAGCGAACAGTCTGCGCCCCAAAACTCCTTCTTACATTTACAGAAACCATCATCGCACTCGCCATTTCCACTGCATTGATTTGGACACCAAGTCGGTATTATTTTTTCGCACGCTTTGCCGTACCTGCTTCCTGGACATTTACTGATGCAATCTCGAAAGCTTCTCACGGCTTGAGGATGCACGTTGAGATTCTCGTCTTTCTCTCGAATTGGATCAAACGTTCGAATAGAGTCTGCGTCGCACCACGACGGGAGTTCCTTTGCGATCTCTCTCCCTTTCGTTATCTTTCCTTGCTCTGTTTCGTCGCTATCATCGTAAATACCCTCTCGCGCGCGCTCGAGAAACGGCGCTTCTACTTTCAAACTCGTCGCGCTCGGATTTTCTCTGCCGAACACCATCGCAAACGTCGGCAATCCTCCCCACTCTTTTCTACCCAATTTTAACTCGTCCAACTTTTTACTGTTCCTATTTACAATGTACTCGTCCCCTACATCTCCATTTCCTTTCCACCAGTCTTCTTTTCCATACTTTGACATATCTGGACTACAAAATGGCCACTGATGCAAAACTCTCTGGGGATGTCTCGCGCCTTCTCCACACACGCACAAACCTCTCGTCGCGTCGCACGCGTGAGAGCACCGCAACTCTAATCCGTCGCTGCACGGGAACGTCTGCTCTTCATCTTCACAACTCGAGCCTTTGAACCCAACTGGACAATCGCACTTGCCGCTAAAGTAATCGCACTTGCCGCCATTGAAACACTTTTCGTGACAGTCTCCGCGCAAATCAAAAATTGACGAACTCGTTGCGCGTTTCCTCCTTTGACTCCTTGGCTTTTCGTTGCCTCGCTCGCGCACCATCCACTCGGCGTACGAACGCGCGTACACGCCGCCGTTACTCTTTACGCCATTCATTTTGTCCTCGTCGTTTCTGTCGATGTCATCATCGTCGTCCTCGTTATTCTCTTCTTCTTCTTCTTTTTCTTCTTCTGCTGATGTTTTCTCGGTGAGTAGTACTATCTCCTCCTCCTCCTTTTCACTCGTCGTTGGTTGCAAATGCTCAACACCCGAAGGCGGAGGAATTCGCTCCTCCTCTTCGTTCTCTTCCCGAAAAGTTCGTTTTACATACGCGGACGAAGAAAAGGAATTTCTCGAAAAACGACGAATTTTCATCGCCACCACCGATATCTCCTCGAACAAAATCACAAAAACCACCGTCAACGAGACGACGAAAGCGTTCAACATCGCTCGTTTTCGATTCCCGACGTTTTTGTCCTCTTTAATGCGCGATGATGATTGTTCCAAACGCTGTTGTTGTTGTTGCTGCTGCTGAAGAAACCCCACTCCCCCGCGTGGAAATTGCATTTCCTCCGTCCTCTTTCGTCGTTTACCGAGAAGTCTTATTCGTCGTCGTCGTCATCATCATCTTCACGAGAGACAACGAGAAAAGTTCTGAAGTTTTCTTCGTGCGTCGGAAACGAGAGCGTTTGTGTGGCAACCGCCCAATTAAGTGCGATGGAAAAAGTGGATAAAACTTCTGAATTTCTGCAAAAACTCACACAACATTTAGTGCGCTTGATTTACGCGCGCAGACACACACACAGAAAGAGAGAGAGAGAAACAATGCAGGCCTCGACGTCCTCTTCGTGCGCGTCGTCGTCTTTGTCGAGCAGCAGCAGCGGCGGCGTTTTTGTTGCTGCGCTTTTAACGCAGAAAAAACAGAATCATCGTCGTCATCAAAATCATCATCTTCAGAACCGATATAGAAGCAGAAGAAAAACGAGGACGATGGCACGACAGAACGAGGACAACAACGACGGTAACAACAGCAATCGCGAAGAAAAAGAAGGACAGTTTTCCAAAGCCGGTCGCTCGGGAACCAATCGAAAATTTACGGAGTATTCCGAGGAAGAGTTGCGAGCGCAAAAAGCGTTCGTACAAGGTGATTTCGGCAAAGTGTCCACGGCGAAAGAGACGTGGGAACCGTTCGTCCGAGCCTCGCGAGCTGGTTTGTTAGACGAGATGCAAAAGTGCGAGAATAGCAAAGAGATGCTCGATTGCGACGCTGTTTTAGCGTCTTTGTTCATCGCGGTGGAAGATGACGCGTTTAAATCGAGGACATCGGTGTGTCTTCCGCAGGAGGCGTACGTGAAAAGGTTGAGAAAGTTGATGGACGAGTTTGAGATGCGGGATATCGCGTATTTCAACGGTCAGTACGACGATAGGATGGTTTTAAAAGCGTTGGAAAGGTATTTGTACGAAGAACATCAGTACAGGCCTCCAGTCGGGTGGATGGAGGCGTTTAGTCCGTACAGAACGTATTTTCACAACGTCATTGCGCAAAAAGTAGGCATCCCGGCGAGTTTAGCGGCGTTGTATATGGGGTGCGTACAGATTTTACGAGCGAGAGAGATTTTGAAAGACGAAGCGTACGTTTTGATATCCAGCTCGAGAGGTTTAGATCCGGATGTTCTACCGCGCACGCCGTGGGGTATCACCAAGGACGATTACCACAATCTCGGCATACCCGCCGACGCGAGGTGGTGTACGCCTAAAATGAGTATCCAAATGCAATTAAGAGCGCTGAAAAGGGCGTTTTGGCCGTGGACTTGGGACGATCGCAGAGATACGGGCATTGAATTGGCTTTGAAAGCGGCCGTGTTCGGGAACGAAGATAGAATGCAAACCGCGGTGAAAGGTGTTGGGATCATTCAACCGACGGGAAGACCCTTCGGCGACTTGGAAATGGCCATCCGAGCGACTGAACGTTTAGCGCTCGTGGCCGAACCGGAGAACATCAGAGATTACGGTATCTTATTGTATCACTCGCAACGATACAAAGAAGCGTACGAACAGCTCCAAAAATACCAAACCTGGCGGGACGAGGAATTCGAACGATTACAAAAAGGCGGGAAACCATCCGCGGTGGCAATCGAAGTCGACGGAACTCCGAATACAGCTCCAGACATGTCAAAATGGCTCTTCGGTGACCCTTCGGAATACGCCGAGCAAGTCGCGCGAGAGGAGCAGTGGTTGAAGCAGTTGATGCTTATTTTAGAGAGAGAGCTGTTAGAGCAAACGTTGAACATGTAAATTTTAAAACATTGTGTATTACAAGCTGTTATCACTCGTCGCTTGTCTCCGAAGTCTTTCATCGAGGTTCTGGTTCACTTTTCGCGATAAACGCTCGAAGGTAAAACCTTGGGACTCACTGGGAGGATTTCGTAATATTTCAGCGATATTCGGTTTGCGCGCCCATTGAAGTATGCGTTCTCGAAAATTTTCCGTGGCTTCAGGTAACAGAGTTTGAGCTCCCGAGACTGTTTGCCTCGTCAAGTCGCTTGCTCGCCGTAACAGTTCGCCGTCGGGATCGAGTCTGGAGAGCAGACGTTCCGCGTGCTTGATTTTAGGACGTTCTTCGTCCGACTGTGCGGATGCTAACAGCGCCGCGAAGAACGGCACAAATAGTGCGATTAGGACGCGCAGAATACGATGGGAAGACATAGACTGTCTTGTTGTAATGAATATGAAAAGGAAGAAAATATTTTTATTGCAAAGCTTTTCCTCATCGTAACTACGAACTATAACCTATCTAAACCACCCACAACTATCAATAATAATAATTTGAAATCCAACGTTCAACGCATTAGATGTCGATGATGTTGATTCCCGGCGGTAAGGATTGTTTTAATCGCGTCGCTTTGTCTTGGTCTTGCACTCTCAACGTGTACAAGTATTTGGAGCAGCGAACTTTGAACTTTGTGACGGAACCGGTTTTCTTGATTTTCACCGACTTGGCGTCCTTGCGTCGCGCTTTCAAAAGAAAATCTTTGATATCAGCAATTTGTTTCGGCTGAAATTGTGATGATAAACAGAGAGAGAGAAAGAGAGAGGAGGTGGAGTAGGTCAGCGAAATGAATACTTCTATAAGCGAGTTCGAGAAAAGAGTCTCGGTCCAGGAGGAGAAAATCGACTTCGTCGTCGTCGTCCCCCAACAGGGCTTCGCGCAAAAAATCCTAAACTCGAAATCGATCCTCGCGAAGGACACGCGACGCGATTCACGCTTCGTTCGTATCGAGAAAGTCTTCTTCTTTGAAGCATGCGAGCCGTTATAAAAGCTCAATACTAATCGGCGCGATCCTTCCTGCGCGGCGGCTCTCGCTGTCCGCCGCGAGACACCCGATTTCGCGCCCTTCTTCGGAAAAAAGGCGCTTAATAGTAAATCGCGCCTATTCCCTCTCGCGCGCGCGATATTCTTGGAAGCTAAACGCGGCATGAATTGCACCACACTCCGCATTCTGCGCGCGATGTGACCTCCATAACACGACGACGACGACGAGAAAACAACACGAGGGAATAAAACTTACCATGATGTTTATGAAATTACTTGTGGTGAGCGTTAAAAAACTGAGGGGTGAAGGGTGCGAGATGAAAAAATTATGAGCAGCAGGAAAGACTGAAAGAACAGTGAGTGAAAAAAAAATATGAATGTATACACGCGCGCCTCATTTATTAGATCGAAAGGAAGCCTGTTCTCTCTCATCGTTGGAACACCATTGTCGTCGTCCGTCGTCATCGTCGTCGAAGTAATATTATTAATATCGTTGTTGTTGTTGTTGTTATTCTTCGCATGTTGTTATCTTTTACTTCTTCTTACCGTTTTTGTTTGCCGGCGCGCTCTTCTTTTCGAAGAGCTTTTCGTTCAACGTTTTCTTCTTATACTTTGGATCTTTTTTCGCTTTTTCTTCCTCTTGGTTGTTGTGGACGAACGCCAAAAGGCCGTAGGAGATCAATCCACCCAAGAGGAGTTTCGCTTTTCCACCAAGACCTCCTCCGGATTGTCCGTTCTTCGCTTTGTTTTTCTTTCTAAACGAAGTTTGAATCTTCTTCGCCGCCGCTTCCTCTTCCTTGGAATACTCCTTGTCGTTGTAATCCGGAATCGCGCCTTTTCCATCTCTACCAGTTCTCTCTGGGGTCTTTTTATCCGGATAATACGTCAGAATTAACCTCACTTGCCCACCAACCGCGTTTCCGTCTCGATTGAACAAGTTGAAACTCTTGTCGATTTCTCCGTTTAACATCTCGCAGTTCAACACGATTTGCTTCACGTGAAACGCCGCGTTCGCCACCGCTTTCTTCCCGCCAATAAACGAACTCGTCTTTTGTTTAAACAATAAAATTCTCAATTCCTCGTTTTTCTCCTCGTCGATGGAAAACTCAAACGCGTCCGCGAAGTCGATGCGGTGGTCGAACACTTCCTTCATCTCCGTTTTTCGTTTTTGACGAGGCGCATCTTTATTTACCGGGTCTCGTATTTCCACTTTCACCGCGCAAAATTTCGTGTTCTGCGTGTCCGAAGCCGGAGTTTCCAGCTCCAACACTGATGTTTTTAATGTTGATTATGGTTTGAGTAGTAGTATTTGAGAAGAACGAGAGAAGAAGTGTGAATACGATGAAATTTCAAAACAGGAACGACGAGAGAGATATTCTTTCGACGATCGAATGAATTCTTCTTCTTCTCTTCTGAGAGAGAGAGAGAGAACGAGAACGAGAACGAGCGCGCCGCGATCTTTCGGATCGGGAGAAAGAGAAAGTTTCAGCGACGAAACGCGATCAAATCTTTACCTTTGACTCTTAAAACGCCCATTAATTATTATGGTATTGCAACAAAGCGTCGAGGTGTTTTTATATCTCGCAAACGAGTGTGTTTGATGCACAAAACAACAACAAAAAAACTCGTGCCTTCTTCAAAAAGAGCAGAACTTCAGAGGGAGAGGACAACACCAAGCAGAAGAAAGAGGAGGAAAAAAATGCAAAAAGAAGAACCTGCGTCGGTTCGTTTTCCAGATTTCCAGATTTTTGCGACACTTTTTTCTCCTCTTCTCTCTCTTCGTCCGTCGCGTTTGTTGGTCGTTTTCTCTCTCTTCTCGAACACACCGCATCTCCCATCTCCCATCCGATCGTCTTCCTCGCGCGCGCTGTGCTCTTCTTGGGTTTCAAACGCGAGAGAGAGAGAAAGAGAGAAGGAATAAAAGTAGTGTTGCGATCATCAACACTAATAATAATAATAATAAAGTATGATCAAACACGACATCAAAGACGGATTCAAGTGGCGGAAATACGGTCAGAAGAACATCAAATCGGCCTCGTTCCCGAGAAGTTACTACCGATGCACGAAACCGGATTGTCCAGCCAGGAAGCAAGTGGAAAACGGACTCGCGAAGTACGAAAACCAGCACAATCACGAGAAACCGAGCTTGTTATTGCTCAGTCAGCAGAAAAACAAGTCACAGCAGCAGAAAGATATCATCGGCACACCCAACAAGGTGGAAAAGAAGAAGAGTAAAGGTAAGAATCAACCCATTCTCGCCCGCATGGCAGTTGTTCGTCTTTGATTTTTTGTCTTCGTTTCGTATAAAAATATTTGACTGCTTTCTCATTTCTGTCCTGACGGTTGAAAAACTAAATTTTTCTCTTCTTCGAACAGGACGTCCGCCGGGATCGATATCATCTTTAGGAGGTGTGGGTGGTTGCTACAAGAAGATTAAAGCACCGAAAGCGGCGAGGAAGTTTTACCACGACGATGATGATGATGATGGAGGAAATGATGGAGGAAATGATCGACCGCCGCCCCACCCGCTGGTGGCGGCGTTGAGAGCGCTCTCGCCGAAACTCGCGAGAAGAGAAGAAGAAAATAACGAGAAGAGAGAAGACGGGAATACTAATGAGAATAACAATAATAGAGATGATAGTAGTAAGAAGAGAAGCGACGGAGAGATGGCGGCGGCAATCTTCTCCATGGAGGAAGCGCCGTTATCGCCGGGGTATTGGGATAAAGCGGAAGGCTCGTATTTCGACGATACCGGAAATCCGCACGGCGGCGGGGGTGAGAACATCAAGACTCAGGCACGGTTCGGGACGACGGCAGTTACCGGCAGCGCGACGAAGAAACAACAGCGCCCAAAGAATATCGAGGTGAGTACCAATCACGGATACTTTGGAGGAGGAGGAGGAGGAGGAGGAGGTGGAAGTGGTGGGATTACCGGATTCTTGACCTCGCCGCGATTGACCGGAATAGTGAGCAACGTGTTCACCGGCGCGAAAGATTTTTGCGAGTTTCGACAAATGCTTTCACCGGACGAATGCAACGAAGGGAAGAAGAAGAAGAAGAAGAAGAAGAAGAAGCAAGTCGGTGGTACAAACGCGCCGCAGCCGTTTGAAAGTGACAACGAACGAAACGACGACGAAGGAGAAGAAGGTGAAGACGAAGAAGAGAACGAAACGAAGAAAGTCGAAGATCCAGGTCCGCTCGTTTATCAACAGTCCCCAAAGTGCGCAAGAAAGAAAGAACGATTCTCATCGGCGGCGATGGAGGAGGAAGACGACGTCGACGTTGTGAACATTGACGCGACGCCTGAAAAGTTTGGCAAGAAAGATTTCAAGGCGATTGCAAAGTCCAGGCGAGGACTGCTACCGTTCATTGAAGAACAAGGCATGTTACTGGACAAGGATGAATCCGGAAGCGCGCTTAGCCGCGAAGAGACCGTTTTGCACGCTTTTTCCAAGAGAGAAGTGCACAACAATCCGTTGCAGTCTCCCAAGGGCGCCAAGACATCCTTCAAAGATGCCAAGAAAGCGAACAAAATTTTGTCTTGTTCAACCGCATCTGGTGGTAAAATTTCCAAGAAGAAAAGTAAGAAGAGTAAACTCACGTCTTCGGAGGCTTTAGCCGCCGAGACGTATTGCGAAGCCATCTTGAAAGGTATGCGACACGAAGAAGCTTCCGCGATTGCCGCGCAGAAAGTTCGCGAAATGAACGAAAAGACCCAGCGATTGAAAGAACTCGCGCGCGAAAGGAAGAAGGCGCGAAGCCTCGTTCCACCGTCAATGCCGCCGCAGCAAGGGAGCGGCGCGCTTGGAAAAAACAACGCTTTCTCGAGACTGTACGAAGCAGACGTGTACGACAACAGTAAGACAAACTCGTATCAAGTGTCTCCCGCGGTGAGCGATCACGGAGAAGGGCAGCAACCTGCTGCCAATTTTGCTGGCGCTCCAGCGCTAAACAATAGCAACGTTGACACCTACACTGCTCATGATACTAATAATAATAATGCTAATGGTGATAATAAAACTACGAACGGTGGCGGCGGCGGCGGTGGTGGTTTGTGGTCGCCAATTTGGCAGATGGAAAAAGCCGTCTCGCAGTTTTGCTCGAGCTATTTCCCGACTCTGGGCGAAGAGGATTTGAACCTCCCAGATCCACTCGGTGACTTTGAAGCTTTATCGCCGCCGCGACAAAAAGAAAATGGAGGAGGACACGTACCCGGTGGGTCTCGCATGATTTGGTGGACCCGATGAGAAAATATTTTTTATGATAAAACGCTCGCATGTATACATGTATACTTATTCTGGAACTGTTTTAATTTTGTATCTACGCAACTAATAATAATAAAACTTTACGTTATTCTTCTACGCGGTGCTATCCTTTTTTCTCTCTACTTCTAATCGCCTTTCCCTTTCGGCGGCGGCCCGCGAATATCGTTCAAACTCTCCCGAAAATTTGGCGAATCCGCTCTTTTCTCCTCCCTCAAATCCGCCGTCAAGTGAAGCGCTTTCGATTTCAACTTTGAAAACAACGTCTTCGACTTATATTTCATCGCGGCTCGTATTCCCGTACCTTCCATGGTAATCGCTTCCGCCGCCGCCGCAGGTTTCTCCTTGTGCGGCGTAAACAGAGGTTTATCTCTCGCAAACATACTACTCGGACCATACCCATTCGCTACGGTCGCGTGCTGACTTTTTTGAGACGCATCGTTACTATTACTATTCACATCGTTCTCTTTCTCTCTCTCTTTCTTTCTCGTTTTCGTCTCGCTTTTCCCATACTCTCCTTTCTTCTCCGCCGGTTTGTATTCGTATCGTATCGTATCAATCACTTCAATTTCTTTTTTATGAGCTTCTTTCTCGTCGTCGTCGTCCTTGGCTGTGTTCGTGTTCGTTTTCGTCGTCGTCCCTTTTTCCGGCGTTCCGGGAAGCGAATAATGTCTCCTCAACTTATCGATAGCTTTTTCCGACGAGGACGAAGTAGATGGTTTCGTTTCGGAATCATTATTTATTTTCTTCCCGTCTCGATCGAAATACGGAATCATCACCCACCCTTTCGCGTGCGCGGTGTTTTCGTTCACCAACGTTCCGTTGTTCGCTCGATGGATGTCCGCCATGGCGATGTTGTATTTAATGCACAACCCGGCTAAGGTTTCCGTAGGTTCGATGTTCCGACGGAACGCTGTTCTTCCAACATTAGTATTTTTACTCGAAGAAGAAGAAGAAGAAGAAGAAGAAGACATAATAATGCCGTGCGTTTTTTGAGACGTATACTTCGTGCGCGCGTGTGTGTATCGTTTTGTCTTCTCTTCTTTTCTTCTTCTCACGATGAGCAGCGCGAGCAGCTTTTACAAAGCGAAAGCGTGTCGTTTTATGCGCGCATGTGTTGTGTAGTGAGTGTTGGAGTCCCTCTTTTTCCAACAACTTTACGTACTAAAAAAGTGGGGGACAGACACAAAACTGCAAAAATCAACTCTCGAGAAAATTAGTGAATCGAAAGAAGACGAAGATAACAACGGAAATGGCCCCGGCAGCTTCTGACGCCGGCGAGATAGCCAAGGAGGAAGTGGACGCGGTGTTTGCGGCCGCGTTAGCCGCCGCTCCTCCTCTTCGAGAGGTACCTCCTCCTCCTTCATTTATTCGTCAAACTGATGAGACGAAAGAAGAAGAAGTGAAAGAAGAAATAGGAGTAAACGTCGTCAACGTTCCGCCTCCTCCGAACGCGACGATGGGTAATAATACGATTCAGCGTGAGCAGCACGAGCAAAGAGCGATATCGACGTTTATCGTCAAAGCTGACGACGACGAGAAAATCATCACCCAAACGGAGAAAGAGGAGGAGAAGTTAGCACTGACGGCGAGAGAGGCGTTTTTAGCCACGTTCGCGAATTACGACAAAAAGAAGACACTTGGGTTGAGGAACGGAGACGAGAAGGAAGACGAAGAGCGAGGGAAAATGCTACCGTCGTCGTCGGAAGCTATAAAATTGAAAAATCCACCACCGAATCCGATTCGATTGCAATCGCCGTACGGATTGATCGACCCGTTGAAGTGTACCGCCACGGGAACGTTGGTGAGCGGATGTAAGAAGAACGAAACGGCGAAAGTATACGTGCAAATGCGAGACGAGATGGGAAACGCGCTGACAAAACCGACAAAAGAGGAAGTGGAGATGATGAAGAAATGCGGAAAGATGACGGTGGAAGGACGCGTTTTGTTAGCTTCGACGACGAAAGAGAACGCCGCGAAGGAAGAGTTTGATACTTTCGAGTTGAAGGTTATGGATGGGAAGTCCTTGGTGTATTACGGAGAGTATCGACCGTTGGAGAGAGGAACGTACAACGTATATGTGGACGTGGTGTTCAACGAGCAAAGAAATCCGAAGAATAACGGACGGTTTAAGATTGAAGGGTCGCCGTTTCCGGTCTATTCTGAAGATACGGGAGGAGCGCATCTTCATAACGGAATCGGTGAAAATGAAAGGGAACGCAGCAACATAGGTGACTTTAAGACGAATGTGAATGCGAATACTTCGAATGCTGCTCAAAACGATGCGCACGCTCCTTCGACTGGTATCGATGGCCCGACGTCATTTGATATCGGCGGAGGTATCTCCGTGGAAAATGATAAAGACGACAAGAGAACTGTCCACGTGGCAAATTTATCGATAGCGATGAATCAAGATGCGTTAGTTCAGCTCATGTCGCACGTAGGAACTGTAGTTGCAACCAAAATGGGAGGTGAAGGTAAGACGTACGCGTTCGTTGAGTTCTTGTCGCACGAACAGGCAAGGACGGCGAAAGGATTAAACGGCATGGAAATAGGCGGCAGAAGTTTAAAAGTTGAATTTTCGAAGCAATCGAGGTTAATCGGGACGACCACGAATGTTGTCATTCATTACGGACCTCGGCAACAGTTGGCTTTGGAACAAGAGCAGAAAAAGAAGGAAAAAGAAAGAGAGGAGAAAGAACGCGCGAGAAATCAAATGAGAGAGGAAAGAGACAGAGTGCGAGAGGAAAGAGAGAGAGTGCGAGAGGAAAGAGAAAGAGCGCGAGCGCAAGAGATATTAGCGGCAGAAAAGAGTAAACCGATATATTCCAATCCGAACGTTCGACATCAAATCGAAATGCAGAAAGTCTTGGAGGGAAAAACTGAAGAGGAGATATTATTAGAGCGCGCTCGAGCGCAAAAAAGGATGAAACCAGACCAACCTGGAAAACTTATGACGGCGGCAGAACGCGCCGCAAAACGCGCGCAAGAAATCAGCGCCCGATTGAACGCGAAGAGATAGACGCAAATAGATTTTAGATTACATTAGATACTTTCAATAATAGCATATATATTCGCGCTTTTTTTCTTTCGCTCAATCTCACAATCACCTACTCTATTTTGTATATGTCTAATATCCACACGCACACGATGTTGTAGATGGCGTATAACACATACAACCCGATGTATACCCATCCAATCTTTGGCGATAGCGTGAACCCACTCGCCGCCACTGATCCGAAATAAATAAACAAAACCCCGGCTAAAATAAGCGTGCTTGGGATCAACTCGTTCGTCGTTACGATCAAATAATTTGGCGTTTGCCACGATAAATAGCAAAGCCACGGCAATCCCAATCCGAGCCAAATATCAAACACGTTCGATCCGACGGCGTTTGCAACCGCCATGTTCGCCAAGCCATCTTTCGCGACCGCAATTGAACTCAAAGCATCTGGAATTGAAGTTCCCGCAGCTAAAACAGTCGTTCCCATGACGACTGGAGGAATCTTCAAAATGCAACCGATTCTAGTGCACCAATCAACCATAAAGTGCGTGATGAATCCGATAAAAACGATGGACATGAGAAACGACATCGGATACCATGTTTTCCACTTTTCTTTCTGGCAGTTTGGAATGCAAAATGCAAAGACGCAATACCAAGGCATGGATAACAAATACATCGGAATTTGTTTCTTGTTCTCCGGGAGCGCGAAGGACAGTTCCTCTTCTTCTCTGGCGTCTTCAATGGAGAGTACCGACGCGACGTTTGTCGAACGGTCGCCGGTGGAGGACAACCCGTTCTTTTCGCGCATCTTCAGAACATGTTCAACCAAAAGCGCGTCTGATCGCATCTTACGAATCGCACTCTTCGAAATATAGCTCGAGCTGATACTAACACCGACGCGATCGTCTGGATCTTTTCCAGTCTCTTCGCGAATTTTGTCGCGATACGTTTTCGTCTTTTTTCTCCAGACGTTTGCCGCCGCTTTCGCCGCGAGAATCGCCGATATGTTCGGCGTTGCTCCCTCTTCGCTCGGTCGCCCTTCGCCTCCGTCGCTCGGTGCTTCTCCGGTTTCCGCTTGGCTCGCTTCTATTTCTGCTTGTAGACTTTTGTTCAACTCCATGAGCGTCTTTGCTCGCTCTGGCCACAACAAATCCATTTTGCGCATGAAAAATTCGTTATACGTCATGAACAAAATGTAAAGGCCGTACAAACCGACGTAGATCCCACCTTCCCACCAATCAACCCGGCCTCCTGAAAACGTCGTCGCAATCCCAACCACCGCGGCACCGTAAAACGTACAATCTCTTACCAAAGGTTTCCAATCTAAAATCAAGGTGTCGCCGACAGAAATCGTCGTTATCCCGATGATTATCAAAATGTTAAATATCGCGCTCCCGACAATCGTACCGACGCCAATAGACGACGACGCGTTCGCATTCACCAACGACATCAACGAACTCGCAAGTTCCGGTGCAGACGACCCCGCTGCCATGAATGTCGCCCCGGCGACGTCGTCGGACAAGCCCAACGCTTCCGATATCGCCTCCAACGACGCGACAAAATAGTCGTCGCAGACTATCGCTATCCCCAAGAATAAATACAAAACGCCGACAAAATACCCGATTAATCCTCCAACTTTCTCCCAATCTTTCGTTGGTTTGCATTTGCCGCCACCTGCGGACAACAGTCGTCGTCCTCCTCCACCCATATCGGTTGTCGTCGTCGCCGATTTTGACACCAAGTCAAATGAAGACGATGATGAGGAGGAGGACGACGACGAGAAGACCGCCGAGAGCGTCGCTAAAAGCGCGAACAAAGCGAAACCGCACAGGAAAGCGCGCATTCTGTTGTTATCAGAGAAAGAGAGAGAGAGTGCGTGTGTTAATGAGTACGCGACACGAATACTATTTACCCCGACCCCTTCCTTGAAAGAAAAAAGGAGAAAAAGACCGTTTGACGAACGGGTGATGACGATTGAAAAAATTCGAATCCATGTACTGATACTAAACGTACCTCAACCGCTCCTTCGTGCTCTGCGACAGTCTCGAACGCGCTCTTCTCGCGTTCGGTATTCTCATCGTCGTCGTCGTCGCTCTTCTTCCTGCCGCCATTTTTTAGAACAACAACAACCACAACAGAAAGGATTAATAAGGGGAAAATGTTTGTGATGCTATTTTTAGCTAGGAAGGAATATTATTTTTTCTCTCTCCTCTGCCTTTTCTGGTGAATTCCTCTTCGTCTACGACCAGAAAGAGAAATCGACCAGCTGCAACAGCGATGGTACTACTTTCTCTCTCTTTCTTTCTCTCTTTTATTCAAACGACGCTCTTATATAATAAAACGGACTTTACGGTTATTGAAAACTACTACCCGTATACAGAGAGAGAGAGAGAGAGAGAGAGAGGAAAGAAAGCGTGGTTAGAAGTCTCTTGTGTGTGTGTGTGATTGAAATGTGGGATGACAGAGACAAGAAAGAGATACAAAAAAAGTATGTGAAGAGGGGGACAAAAACGCTCCTCTCTTTTTTGGTGTTTTGAAACTCGCTCGCCTTTACAAAAAAAATTATTAAACGGACACAAAAAGAAAAAGAAGAGATCCGAATTAGTAAGTATGAATCCACCTAATCCTTCGTCTCATCAGTATCACCAACCGGGACCACCGATGCACAACGGAGGGTATCAGCAACAACAACATAACGCTCCGGCTCCTGCGCCTCCACCGGGATCATCCGCAACAGCCGGGTATCCCTCTTCTGTGCCTCCGACGGGGATGAATTTGCAAAATAATAATTCTCCTTTACACGCGCATCCGCAGGCACCTCCGAGAGTCCATTTCGGTGGGACGCCTCCTCCACCAACATCGTCGTCGACTTCGACGAATACCGGGTTTCGAGGAGGAGCGCAGCAGCAGCAACAACCGCCGGCTTCGTCTTTCTCGTCGTATCCTCAGCAGCCGCCCGGGCAGGCGCAATATCCTCCGTCGGGGATGGGTGGTCAACCACCTTTACAACAACAACAACAACAACAACAACAACAACAACAACAACAACAGAATTTTCAATCCGCTCCTCCAGCGGCGATGGGAGGAGGTATATCGCAAGGAAGCAGCAGATACCCAAACCCAACGCCGCAAACAACGACGCAACAAGGGTATCAACAAACACCGCAACAGCAAGAGAATGTTGGTGGTGTTGGTGCGAGGACGTATCCGCAGTATCCCGGGACAACGAGCAGCGCTCCGCAACAACAACAACCGCAGTACGGAGGAGGACAACCGCAACAACAGCAGCAACATTATCAGCAAGGGATGCCGAGTAGCGGGTATAATCCTCCACAAGCACCGCACAGCTTAAATCAAGGGTTTCAGCGGTACGGTCCGCAGCCAACACCACAGTCTGCGGCTTCTAAAATCGATCCTTCGCAGATTCCGAGACCGCGGCACGACTCGCACGCGGATCGAACTATTTTTGATACTAGAAACCCACAAACGGGTGCTCCGATGCACCCACCAGGAGCGACTTCGAATTTTATGGCGAGAGATGTTGGGAACGCGAATCCAAGGTTCATTCGATCGACCACGAGCACGATTCCAAATCAATCTGATTTGTTACAAACGTCCGGGATGCCGTTGGCGGTGTTTGTCAATCCTTTGGCGACTTTAAAAAACGACGAGGTGCAAGTTCCGATCGTAGATAACGGAGGAATGGGTCCGGTGAGATGTTTGCGATGTAAAGCGTACGTGAACCCAGGAATGCGATGGGTGGATCATTTCCGATTTGCGTGCAATTTTTGCGCTCACGTGAGTGAGTGTCCTCGCGAATACGCGTGCGCTTTAGGATCTGACGGGAAAAGGCAAGATTGGATGCAACGTCCAGAGTTATGCCGTGGAAGCGTAGAATATATGGCTCCAGAAGAGTACATGGTTCGAGCGCCAATGCGACCAAGCTACTTCTTTGTTATCGATGCGAGTCCGTCGGCGGTCCAAAGCGGCGTGACGGTATCGGCGTGTGAAGTCATCTCTAGAACTTTGGATAACATTCAAGGCGGCGACACCGCGAGCGTGGGGATTGCGACGTTCGATGGTACCGTGCACTTTTACGCCATTCGCGGAGACGATGAGAACAACAACGCAAGCAACGAAAATCAGGAGAATGAAAAGCCGACGACGTCAAACGGCGCGACAAAAACGCCGAAAATGCTCATCGTTCCAGACGTGGACGATCCCTATGCGCCTCTGCCGAAAGATCTACTCGTGAATTTGAACAAGAACAAAGAAACACTTAAGACTTTATTGAAACAAATTCCAGAGATGTTTGCGAATTCGCGTCCATCGGCGGTAGCGAGCGGCGCGGCTATCAAATCTGCCATCGACGCTTTGAAGTATAAGGGAGGGAAAGTTATGCTCTTTCTCGGATCGATGTGTTCGGGTGGATGGGGAAAACTGGAAGTGCGTACGCACTCTGGAAATGTAGAAAAAGAACCTCTGAAAATTATGAAACCGGCGGAGAAATGCTATCAAGATTGCGCAACGGAAGCTGCAGAATATCAAATCGGCATCGACATTTTCGTGTGCGGTTCGCAACCTGTAGATTTGGCAACTTTAGGCGTTTTGACGAGAACAACTGGTGGCACATTGTATAGATACCCGAACTTTAACGTGCAGTTAGATTTTGCGCAGTTGCTGAACGATGTGCGATGGAACTTTTTGCGACCACAAGGCATGGAAGCGGTGATGCGGGTGAGAGCTTCTCAAGGTTTAGGCGTCGCCGAATACGGCGGATATTTCTGCAAACGCACGCCGACGGATGTTGATTTGCCAGTTTTGGATGGGGAGAAATCAATCATGGTCAACTTAAGATACGAAGACAAGTTAGTAGACGGAGCGGAAGCGTACGTACAGTGCGCCTTGTTGTATACGACGATGACTGGAGAGCGCAGAATTCGTGTCCATACGCTCGCGTTACCGGTGACATCTGTTCTCGGCACGTTATTTAGAAACGCAGACTTAGATGCGCAAACTTGCTTCATGGTTCGGAAAGCTGCGAATACACTTTTGGGTGGGAAACACACGATTGCAGCCGCAAAAGATGCCGCTTTGGCGCAATGCGTGTCTTCCCTTTACGCTTATCGTAAATACTGCGCCTCCAACAACGCCTCCGGGCAACTCATTTTACCTGAAGCGTTGAAGACTTTACCACTGTACACAATTGGCATGTACAAATCGAACGGCTTGCGATCAGAAGCTTCGGCGGACGATCGCGCGAACTGGCTTTTTAGGATGCTAAAGAGCGATCCGTCTGAAACGACGCCTTCGGTATATCCGCGACTGTTTCCGTTGCACTTCATCTTAGAGGACGATGGATTCCAAGCGAACCAAAAGCAGAGGCACGACGATGGTGACCAGGCGGCGAGCATTACCGATTCCTTTCCGCCATTTCCACCGTGTCAATGGCTCTCCGCTGAAAAACTCGACGGCGATGGCTTATACCTTCTCGAAGACGGCGGCGAGATGCTCGTTTGGGTCGGACGAAACTACCCGCAAGACCGGTTAAAAGAAGTCTTTGGTGTAGACACCGTAGACCAACTCGACGCTCGACGATCCATGCTTCCGCCAAACTTACCAAACGAAAGAAATAAACGCATGAACGCCTTCATCAACTCCATGCGTAAAGCTCGATCTGGATATTTGCGCATGCGCATCTTGAAGCGAAACGACGCCATGGAGACGTTGTTTTATAACCGCTTAATCGAAGATAGAAGCGTTGCGGGAATGTCTTACGTAGAGTTTCTCTGTCACGTTCACAGATTGATTCAAAACAAGTTCACTTAGAAAGAGAGAGAGAGAGAGAGAAATTGTAACTACTTATTATTAGAAGAAGAAGAATGAATGAATATACACCCCCGTCTCTTTTCGTTTTCACTTTTTCACATGCATAAAGAAGTTCGTTACATTTATAGAGAGATCACTTACTTGTTTAAATCAAATCGAAGAAACAGCGTTCACTCTCAAATTGTTGTGCGAGATATAACGCGGAGCAAACATGAAGATTGCGGTCGAGGGGTGTTGCCACGGCGAACTGGAAACCATTTACGCAGCCATGGAGAAAATTGAGAAGAAAGAAGGCATCAAAATCGACTTGTTGATATGTTGCGGTGATTTTCAAGCCATACGGAACAAGCGCGACTTGGAGTGCATGTCGGTGCCGATTAAATATCGCGAGATGGGGACTTTTTACAAGTATTACAGCGGAGAGTTGAAAGCGCCGTACCCGACTCTGTTCATCGGAGGCAATCACGAGGCGTCTAATTACTTGTGGGAACTCTATTACGGCGGTTTCGGAGCGCCAAATATTTACTATTTAGGACACTCTGGATGCATTAAGTTTGGCGATTTACGCATAGCTGGTTTGTCTGGAATATATAAACAGTACGATTACAGGAAAGGACACTTCGAACGACCGCCTTATACGCAGGATAAGCAAGTAAAAACGGCGTATCACGTGCGAGAGTTTGACGCGTTCAAGTTGAAACAGATTCGGGAACCGGTGGATGTGTTTTTGTCTCACGATTGGCCGAGAGGGATTGAAAAGTTTGGTGACATTCAAGATTTGTTAAGGAAGAAGAAGTTTTTGAAGGAAGATATACAGAAGAATCAGTTAGGATCGGTTCCTGCGATGGAGATTTTGAAACAGTTGAAACCGACGTATTCGTTTTCGGCGCATTTGCACGTAAAATTTGAAGCGATGATAAGTCACGAGAACGGAGCATCGACGCACTTTTTAGCCTTGGATAAATGCATACCACACGCACCAAATAGACAATTCTTACAGGTGATCGATTTACCGGAGAAGAGTTCGGATGGAGGGTTTCAATTAGATATGGAATGGTTGGCGATTACAAAAGCGAACCATGCTTTTCAATCCTTCACAAAGGCGCCGGCGAAACTTCCCGATTATGGAGTGCCGGAATCGGTTGATTTAACCAATTCAATTGAGTTTGTGAGGAACAAAATGGAAGGAATCAGGATGCCTGAATTTGTGGAGACGGTTTCACCGCACGATGCGAGCGTGAAGGCGAGACAACCACCTCCGGAAAAAGTCGAAAGGAACCCGCAAACGGTTCAGATGTTGGAGATGTTAGAGCTAGATTTTAAGTTAGACACGGGAGGAGATCATTTTGGAAACAAACCGTATTCTTCTTCTTCGGCGACGAGATATCGAGTTCCAGGCGCGGGGCCGTTTACTTTGCCGGGAACGCAAGGAATGCCTCCAATGGGCACTCAATACCCTCCACCGCCTCCTCCGCCTCCCCCTCCAGTCGTCAAAGATCCAGACGTTATAGACTTAGATGATATTTAGATTGTTGTAGGAATACAGATACGCGTAGTATTAGTAGCAAAGATAAATAACTCTGGAGGCTAAGAAGCTATGTTTTATTTGTTCTTTCGATGACTATCGTCGTTTTCGTCATCAAAAAAGTCGCCGAAATCATCCTCGCTCGGGTAGTTGTTGCTTTGATGTTGTTGCTCCTCGACGTAAGGATTTACTGCTCCTTGCCTTGGAGGATACGCGTCGTCTTCGCGCGCGAGGTCTCTATCGATAGTTCTTTTGTCTTCATTAGACAAAACCACAAAGTCCTCATCACTTTTCGCGGCGCTGCTGCTGCTACTTTTCGTCGACGGAGGCGATGATTCTTCTTCGCCACCCATGGCACGCTTTGCTAGCTCATATCCAGCAAAATTCATCGCACCTAACGGCGCAATCCACGCAATTCTAAATAGCGCGCCCTTAAACAAAGCTTTTGGACCTTCAGTTGCGAGAATGTTTCTGATGGTGACTAACATCGCCTCGCCTACGGGACTTCGCCCAGTCATCGCTCGAGTTTTCAACACGTCAAATGGCGTCGTGCACAAGGAACCAACTGCCCCGGCAGCGCCGCCAATGGCGATAAACTCGTGCGAAGAGAGCTCCTTTCCTTTGATCGAGCGAGCGAGAACTTTGAACTGCTCGTATGCGGTCATACCAATCATATAAAACGGAATTTCTCTCGTGAGCGTTGCCGCGGTACCGGCAAATAGTGGTCTCGGCCCATTCGTCGTCACGCCTTTCACCGCAGCTAAAACGTTCGTGTATTGTTGGGTTTGAAGCTTTTGTTTCAACACTTCGCACGGGATTCTCACGCACGTGCCTACTAATGTTCCCACACCTGCAGACATGCCTTGTACAGTAATCTCAGAAACGAACGGTAATAGCGTCAATGGGCCTAAAACTAATCTCGCCATCTCGTACGTTGCCGCGCGCATGCCGTGGCCAAAAAAATTCCCGGTGACGGACGGTAAGATGCCTTGATACAACGTTCTCACCCCGGCTGGATTTCTCGGAACTGATTTCAATATTCCAATCATCCCCGGGCCTTTTCCAACTGTAGCTTGGAGTCTCGTTTTAAGCGTATCTATCGGATGTAACGTGGATGTGGACATAGCCGAGGCGCACCCTCCGGCCAATGCGGCTTTCAGCGCCATCGAAAACGTCCCTCCTGAACCTTGAGGTTTTGCAAACTCTACCATCGTTGCCGCTTCAAACCACACCTTGGATGGATCGGAATCCATAGCCACCACATCTTGAGGCAATAACATCATAAAATTTCTAAACTGCCCGTAGGAAATGAATTTCTGGTTCCCGCTAAGCGCCATGTGTCGCAGCATAGCCTTCGCGTTTTCATCCGTCGCCGGTAACCCAAGTTTTGCCAAGGATAGTTTCACGTCGTTTTCTCGCAGCATCCCCGATCTCCCAACCGATAACGAATTGTACGCTTTTAACATTTTCGATTCGCGTTCGTTCATGACCGCTTTGAAATCTTCCCACGACAAAGACCTCGCGAAGTAATTCGGTTTCGCTCGGTCGAAGAACTTCTTGGCGTACCAGTTGGGTAGTTTCCTTCTCCGCATGACAAACTTCAAATCGTCCAAGGTCACTTTTCCAGTTTGCGTCACGTCTATTTCTTCTTCGAAGAATTTGAGTCCTTCCTCTTCCGTGTATTTGAAAAAATCCGCCACCGAGGATAATCTCTTCCGATCAGGATGATACTCCATGTGCTGCCTCTCTTCTCTGAGTTCCTCTAAAGCCGCTTTAAAATCGGGCAACTTGAATTTCCCGGTCTCTTCGTCCACGAATTGCTTTGGAATTTTCTCCTGAATTTGACGGAGTTGTTCGTTCAATTTCGTCGGGTCGATGACCGCGAGGAAGTTTACACGAGAGAATATATTCGCGCGGCGGTCGCGCTTCTTTTTCTTCTTTTCTCCTCCATCGTCGTCTTTTCTTCCTCTGCTTTTGTTGTTCTTGTTGGCGGCGTCGACGCCTTTGATGGTAAACGCTTTCATATCTGTGTTTTTCTCTGCCGTCTTTTCTTGTCGTGCGGCTGCTTTTTGCTCCTGTGTGTTGAGCTTCTGTACCCTAATTTTTTGCTTTCGACACTCCTCCTCCTTGGAGAAAGGAACAGAGAGAAAAAGGAAAATCGGCACTTTAGAATCACCGTTTAGAGAGAGAATAGAAAAGTCAAGATGGCCAAGTCCACGAACCACACGGCGCACAATCAGTCGTATAAAGCGCACAGAAACGGTGCGTGATTAAAAATGTGGAAATCTTTTTCGCGTCGTATTGTCGCGTCTTTTTGGTGGTCGATTTTACACGCGCGGAACCGGAATTTTTGCCTTGAGAGGGAGATTTAAGCGCTTAAATGAAACCGCGATTCCGGGTTGAGAGACGCGCTTTCGAAGTGGAAACGAAAAGTATTTCGCCTCGGATGGATGATTCGTGTTCTGTAGGGCGTGAATGCGTTTTTATATTGGACGTTGCGTCATTCCATGGGTGTCTTTCATCGCGTTTTCTATTGCATTTTTTAACCCTTTTCTTTCTCCAAGACACCACTAACTTTCGTCTCTCTTCTTCTTCTCTCCTTTCAAAATACTTTAGGCATCAAAAAGCCAAAGAAGCACGCGAAGAAATCCTTGAAAGGCATGGACCCGAAGTTTCTCCGCAACCAAAAGTTCTGCAAGAAGCACAATAAAGTGAACTAATCGGTCGCCGTGAGAGTTTCTATTGCCTGCGTCATTCATGATGGATACCAGGTTGTAGATACTCTTCTCGTCGCGCTCCTTCCTTCTTGGTTGCGGGTGGCGAAAGCGCACTGGTGTTTATATAGCTTCATATAATAGTAGAGAGAGAACTTAGTCCTTTTAGCACAGTTGTATGTTTTACAGATAACTATACGTAAATTTTGAAACATCTCCTTCTGGAAACAGTGATGAGCAACTGTTTGTTGTGTATACCTTCGCGCAAATAACTGGTCTTCACTTCTTTTCACACGGTCGAAAAAAAAAGTCCACAGAAAACAAAAGAAAGAGAGATCTTTTCAAAACAATTTACCGCTCACGAAACGACGTCTAAGTCTCGTCGTCAGTCGTCGCAAGAAAAAGAAGACAAACGCATTTGTACGCTATTCGTCATGGAAGCGTTGCCAAATTTCTTCGGCAACGCGGGAGGCCAACAGTCCGCGGAAGAGACCGGGATGGACGTGGACGGGGAAGAAGTCTTGTGCGTCATTCGATGCGGACGATTACATAAAGTTGAAAACAAAATGAAACCAGACCCGACGAAAGGGAAGTTACGCGTCGTTCGAGGGATCGATTCTTTAACTCGATTACAATACGGGGAGAGAAACCCGTCGACGCCTTTTGAACCGAGCGAGGATATCATCATATTTCCGCAAGAGTGTTTGAGCAAAATGATGAAACAACCAAACTGTTTCGCGTTGAAGTTCATCGAGGACTCGTCGAGAGATATGTACTTTTGGTTCCAAGAGAAAGGGGAAGAGGATGTGAAGAAAGAGTTGTTGCAGAAACTGAACGAGATGTTGAACCAAACGGAACCGACGCACGGTGGAGGAATGGGAGGAGGAGGTCATCAACCGATGGATGAGCCAGACTTTGAACAACAGTTGCGAGATGCCATTGCGGCGTCGCAAATGCCGCCAGATACTCCCGTAAGCGAACAGCAAGAAAACGGAGAACAAGAACAACAAACAGGACAACAGAAAGAAGGTGATGAGAAGAATGACGCAGAGATGGATATGGAGACGCCATTCGTGGGAGCTTCGAACACGGCGCCGAAAGCGCCGCAAAAGGAGAAAGACGCGACTACTCTTCCAGGCGGGGTAGGAACGAGCGCAACTGCGTCTGAAATGGCCGCCGCGATGGCTGCCACTATGTCTGGAATTCGAGTTCCAGCTTTTGGAGAGATGACTCCGCTCCAACAACAACAACAACAGCAACAGAATGGTGGCAGTTTAAGAGATGTTTTAAAGCCGGAGATTGTTGGCCCAATATTGAGAAACAAGGAAGTGCGCGACCGTTTGTTGGTGCATTTGCCGGAAGAGCACAGAGAAACGGCTGACTTAGAAGAGTTGATTCAAACGCCGCAGTTTAGATCGCAATTGGAACGATTTTCGGAGGCGTTGCAAACTGGACAGATGGATTTGGGTCAGTTTGGATTGAAAGCGGAGACAAACTCGCCGATTGCAGACTTGCGCACGTTCTTAAAGGCTATTCAAGAGCAAGTGAAAGAGAAAGAAAGCGAGGGTAAAAGTGGCGGCGCTGATGCGATGGAGTAAGAAGAGGACGAAGGAAAAGGAAGCGCGCAGATATAAAGCAATAATAAATAACTTAGAGTAATTAATATAACTACTACTGAATAAGATTAGACAATCAAAGATTCGATTTCGGTCTGAAGGATGTCAAACGATTCGTTTTCCTTCAAACATTCTTCCACGTAAGGTTCGCACGATTTCAAGAATAACTCGAGCTTTTTAGAGTTTAGTACGCGTTCTAAGTCCACCCCGTCGGATTTGTACGTTCTGAACTCGTATTGCGAAGAGTGTTCTGCTCGAGCGGGTGGCGAAACTTGAACACTTTTCGTTTCCAACTCTGCCGTACTTTGGATACCAAAATCGTGCGCAATAAAAAAGGTGTCGCTCTCGTTATCGTCATCGTCTATATCTTGATCTGAGTTGTTATCATCATCGCTATTTTCTTCATTTTCTCTCTCCTTCTCCATCTCCATCTCCAGCGCCGACCCGAGATCTACCCAAAGTTTTGGCTCGTACTCGAACATATACGTCTTCTTCGCCTTCGCTTCTTCCTCGGCTTTTTCCTCCTCAGCTTCTTTCTTCCACATCTCGCCGAGTTCTGAGGTCAATGCGAGTTCGAAATTGTTCCCGTCCCCGTACTTATCCTCCTCATTTCTTCGCAACACAAACGTTTCCTCGTTGAAAACCGTCTCGTTTTTCTTCTCCTCTTTTATCAGCTGTTCTTTCAAACAACAAAAATCCGAGATCGCGCCGCGGAATCGAACGTCTTTGAGTACCTCGCATTTCTTCACCTCTAATAACTTAAAAGGTTTCTCTTCGCTTTCCTCCTCGTCTGCGTCTGCGTCTGCTTTTCCTTCTTCGTCTTTGTCTTTGTCTTTTCCGTCGGTCAATACGTTCTGTTTCACTATTATATCCAAAGTGCCTTGGGTGAGAAAAAGAGAGCAAATATTTTCGGGAATAGAAGCGCCTCCTTCCTCGGGCTTTATTTCGTCACGAGTCTTTGTCTTACTCTTCGTCTTCGTCTTGTTCTTGTTGCTGTTGTTGTTCGAGAGTTTCTTCTCGGTGGTCGTCGTCGCCTTCATCGCTAAAACCTCGCTCTTCTTCAAGTTTTATAAGATTTCTAAAGAGAGGAGGAGGTAAAGGTGTGCTCGTCGTATTTTTTTCTGTTCGCGTTCTTTTTGTGTTGACCAAAAAAAAAGCTCTCCCCCTCGTTGAAAAATTTCTCTCTTCTTTGTTTTCAAAACGTCTCACAGCTCTCGTCATTATTACACTACCCCGATTTATCTCTCCAACATCATGGTGAACGCACCGAGAACTGTGAAAGATACTCCGGCGAATGAGTTCGTCATCTCCTTAGCGCAATACTTTCGATCTTCGGGCAAGGTACGTCGTCGTTCAAACGCTCTCTCCTAGCGTTTCGTGTCACTCTTTGAGTTGGTCTGCCTTTCCTTTCCTTTTCCTGTCAAAGCGGGTTAACGAAGGGAAAACAAAGAGAGAATCGCAGATTTGTAACCCGTATCGCGCGGTTCCCTGAGCGCTTTTAGATGTGTTCGCGGGTCATTCGCATGCATTCATTGCGTATGGATGCTACGACGATCAGTTTGTTCGCTTTATGCGTTCGCGAGCGCGTGTTTGAGCGCGCATGAGAATCTCTGATTTTCGATTGAGGGAAGCCCTTCTTCGAAAGGCGGACAAAATGGTCTCTCATCGCGAACGCGCGCGTTCAAACCTCTCTGCACGCGACCGTGGAATGCGTTCATTCTCGATCGAATCGCGCGTTTAGTTATTTGTTTCGCGCAATACTCACCGATTTACTTCTTTTTTTCTCGAACAGATGGAAGTCCCGCAATGGGTTGATATCGTCAAAACCGCCACCTTCAAAGAGCACGCCCCGTACGACCCGGATTGGTTTTACATCAGATGTGCCTCTACGGCGAGAAAGATTTACGTTCACGGCAGAATGGGCGTTGGAGCGTTGAGAAAGTCGTACTCTGGTTCCAAGAACAACGGACACAACAAGCACCACCGCGCGATTGGTTCGGGTTCGGTGGCGAGAGCGGTATTGCACCAACTCGAAAGTTTAGGCGTGGTTGAAAAAGACGGTAAAGGAGGCAGAGTCATCACGGCTTCGGGTATGAGAGATTTAGATCGCATCGCTGGTAGAGTGAAGGTTGATCACAAGATGATCTAAGAAAGAGAGAGAGAGAGAAATTGTAGCTACTTAAAAACAACCTCGGCCTTTTGTTTTATAGCCGCGTCGGCGCAAACGAGTTGTCGTTCAAAAGCGGTCGCCCGATCGAAAGAGAGAAGAAAAAAGAGTGCAATAAAAGTACACGACGCATGTAAAGAGAGAGATTAGCTCCTCGCGGTGTGGTTTTTCTTCGCTTTCGGCGATAGAGTTTAGCGCTTAAACACTATTTTGTTTGTAATGACCTGACGAAAGTCGAACCTTTTATCATATAAAAATTGTCCTTTTTGACTCGACTCGCAATTTCCGAGAAGAAGAACTGAGTGAAGAAAGAAGACAAGACGACAGTTAATCTCGTCGCAATCATCTTCCTTCTTCTTCTTTAAAACAAGCGCACATTCCACCACCACCTTCACCACCACCACCACCCTCTCTCTCTCTCTCTCTCTTTCTCTCCGTCGTCCTTCGTAAAACATTCTCGCGCTTGAACACTCCCTCCTCCTCTCTCTTACTCTTCTCGTTTTTAGATTGAAAAAAACGTTTGACTCATCTGCAGAAGAAGAAAGAGAAGACAAAGAAGAAGAAGATTTTTGTACTCTCGATCGATCGATCGATATGGATAGTACGAAAATGAGTTCCGCGACGAAACGTCAACAACAGCGTTTGTTCCGAGTGTTCACTCGCAAGGAAGCCGAGGAGTCGTACAAAAAAGCCATCGAAGGCTTGACGACTGTTCTGTATTGCGAAGAAGATTTGGCTCGATATTTGCTTCACGCTTTTGGCGCCAAGACGAATAAAATACACGACGCGTATTTCGGCGACGAGGAGAGAACGAAACAAAAGTTAGGTCTGTTAACAGAAGAGGAGGAAGAACAGGCGGAAAAGAACGACGTGTTGAAGTTAGCGGTGGAAAAGAAAGAGAAAGAGAAAGAGAAAGAGAGGAAAATGGAACCCGCAGCTGTGGTTGCGACGGCGCCGCCGCCGACGAGAAGAACTACGCGCTCTGTGGCAAAAACGGCAAAGGCGGCGGTTGTTCCAAAGGAGCAAAAAGAGAAGGAGGTGCAAGTAAAGTGCGGAATTTGCTTCGAAGATTTTCCCGTGAGTAAGGTGTCGACTGCGTCATGCAGAGTGCATCCTTTCTGCGACGAGTGCTGGGAAGGCTATTGCGATTCGAAGTTGCAAGAAGGGAAGACTGGGATTTTAGACGTGCGCTGTCCGGATCACGGGTGCGGAAAGAGAGTATCGACGAAGAAGGTTTTACGTTTTCTTGGCGACACAGAGAAAGTCGCAAAATACCACGCGTTCGAGCTGGAACATTTTCTTGAGCAAAATTCGGCGGTGAAGCACTGCCCGGCGGCCGGGTGCGATCGTTTCCTACTCCTGGAGAACAAGGACGGATTGACTCTCGATCAGATTCAGTCGTGCGTGTGCGAGTGCGGGAAAGTTTTTTGCTGGAAGTGTCAAGAGGATGAGCACATTCCCGTGCGATGCGACACCGCGCAGCTTTGGATTGCTAAGAACAGCTCGGAGTCCGAGAACCAGAACTGGATTTTAACGTTTACGAAACCGTGCCCAAAGTGCTCGAGACCGATTGAAAAGAACCAAGGGTGCATGCACATGACGTGTTCGCAGTGCCGATACGATTTTTGCTGGACGTGCTTAGAACCGTGGAGCAAGCACGGCGAATCTACTGGCGGATACTATTCGTGCAACGCTTTCCGCACGACGGGCGCTTCAGATCCATCGAAGGTGAGCGAAAAGGAACGAGCGGTGAACGAGAAGAAGAGACTCGCCCGCATGGCCATTGAAAGATACTCGCACTATCACGAACGCTGGGCGTCGCACGAGGACGCGGAAAAACGGGCAAAGAAAGACATGGAAACTTTGATCGCGAAAAAGTTGGACGATGTGGGAAGAAACCACGGCGCTGGCCCGGGAGAAATGACGTTTGCCGTCGAGGCGCAGCGACAAATCATCGAGTGCCGAAAGCTCTTGAAGTGGACGTACGCGCACGCGTACTACGCGTACAACGAAGAAGAAAACGACGCCGATTGGAAAAGAAACAATCCATTCACGCAAAAACCCACGAAATTAGTGAAACAAGAGCAAGAGTTTTACGAATACGTCCAAGGAGAGGCTGAAAACCGTTTGGAACAGCTTACGAGGTTTATGGAAAGAGATCTCGAAGATTTCGGAAACTATGATCAAAGCGATTACGCCCAAGCCGTGGAGCATAAACAAAAAGAGGCAGAAGGAGAGAAAGATTTGCAAACTCCAAGAAACAAGGAGGATAGACCGATTATTTTGAGAGGAGATGGATTGTCTTTTGAGGAGTTCAAGAGGAAAGTGTGCGAACTGACGAGTTTGACGAAGAAATCTTTCGAAACTTTATCGAACCAGATTCACAAAGGTTTTGGATCATCAATTACCAATGGAACGCCACCCTTGGGAGTGAAAACGACTAGCGTCTCAAAGGACGACCCAATGGAGATTTAGTGAGAGAAAGAGAGAGAGTCGGAAAGAAATATATAATAACAGATACACGACGACGAGTAGAAACCACTTAGCAGCGAGAGAGATACACAGCGGCAGCGCAGAGCACCACAAATAGAAAGCGTTAATACGAGAGATACAAATAATATACCTTATTCGATATTCTTGTATTATTGTCGGAATACTTCAATTACAAACACAACTATTTCACGCGCTATAAACCTATTTATTGTTTGGTATTAAGATTTCTTCAATTTTCCTGCCATCTTCACGATAGGCGTTTCCAAGTCGTGTTCGCAAATCACAACTCCTTCTGGAATATCTAAATTGGCAATCTTAACGTTATCTTTCACGTTCATGTTCGATACGTCCACGAAAAACGCCTCTGGAATCTGATCGCTCCGACATTTCACCTTGATCGTCTTCCTCGTGTGACTCACAAACGCGCCTAGCTTGGTCCCCGGACAGTCATCCTGTCCCGTCACTTTCACCGGTATCGGTACTTTTACAATCGTCTCCGGATCGACTCGCATGAACGTGATATTATTCACCTGATTCTTATACGCGTGCATTTGTATTTGCTGCGGAATCGCTTTAACCGTCCGTTTCCCATCGTCCAAAACGATATCGATAAGTTTCGTTCTCAAACCATATTTCGTAAACTTTCGCAAAAGTTTCTCCACCTCTCTCTCGCTCACCGCGCACACTTCGCTCGTCTTTTCTATTTCTCCTTGCTTAAATACCGCGCACGGGATAAAACCGTCTTTGCGCGCTCTGTTCGCCGAGAGTCGTCCGGCTTTTTCTCGGTCATGCGCGATCAGTCGTAGTATTTTACTATTAGTATTAGTATCAGACGATGATGACGAATCTGCGGCGGAGTTTCGTCTCTCTTCTTCGTTCGATTTGGTGAACTCACCACCACCACCAAATTCTTTGTCTTCTTCTTCTTCTTGTTGTTGTTGTTCCCTCAGAAGATGAAGAGAGGATGAAGAGAAACCTCTCGCTCCATTTCCTCCTCCTTCTCTCAGAAGCGATGTCCGAGACAGTCGTAACAACGCCACGACTGCGCCGGCGAAAGAACCTCCAGGAGGAGCAGCCATCTTTTTTCTCGAGATGATTTTGTTGTTTAATTCTGTGGAATAAAAATCCACTCTTCACAAGAAAAAAACAGTTCGTAAGACTTCTTCTTTGTCTTCTTCTTTATCGTGTAGGTATGAACACCACGCCATCATCATCATCATCATCATCACCAGAAGAAGAAGAAGCGCTGCTTTTTGAACGACAAACGCTCTCGGTTTTAAAGAGAGAGCTGGAAAGTTTACCTTCTTCTTCCTCTTCCTCCTCTTTATTAAAGAATAACACTAACGGGAATGATGCGAACAACAACAGAAAGGTATGAATGAGATAATTTGTTGTTGTTGTTGTTTATATATAGTATTCTCATTATCTGACTTTTGATTTCGCTCTCTTCCTCGTCATCGTCGACGTTCATTAGGTGTACAAACAAAGAGGGAACGTCTATTATCTCGTCACGAAGGAGGAGGTGTTGAGAGAAACCGAGAAGAAAATGGTAAGAATAACGGAGAGAGTTTAGGTCGTCTTTTGAGTGAACTCTCTTCTCTCTCTTCGAGCTTTATATATAAGCCGAGGATGATGAGCAATATGGTTGAAGAACAAAAACAAAAACAACAACGTTTTCGAGAAACGATTCAAAGACAACGCGAGAAACTTCCGATTTACGCGTCCAAAGATGAACTCGTCGCGCACATCGAACAGAACGAGACGGTTATTATTCTCGGCGAAACCGGGTCCGGGAAGACGACGCAAATACCGCAGTTTGTGTACGAACGGATGATGACGATGAAAAAGGAGAATAAGAACAACAACACGGAATTTGAGTCAAATTTTCCTCCTAGAAAAGAAAAAGGAACGATGGTTGCCGTGACGCAACCGAGACGGGTCGCCGCAGTATCCGTGGCGAAACGAGTGAGTCAAGAAATAGGCGACGGAGGGAAGTTGGGCGATTTGGTCGGGTACGGCATTCGTTTCGACGACTGTTCGAGCGAGCAAACGAGGATCAAATTTTTCACGGACGGGATGTTATTAAGAGAGGCGTTGAATGATCCACTCTTGTCGAGATATGGGGCAATTTTAGTCGACGAGGCGCACGAGAGAACGTTGCAGACGGATTTCTTGTTAGGAACGCTGAAAGCGATTCAAGAAAAACGGAGGATGAATATACTCGAGAAAGACGACGACAACGATAACAACAACAACAACAACAAAAGAAAGAAAAGAAAGAAGAGACCACCTCCACCTCCGCTGAAGCTGATAATTATGTCCGCAACGCTCGACGCGTCTTCGTTCTCTGATTTCTTTGATGCGTGTCCAATCATATACATCAAAGGCAGAACGTTCCCGGTGGAAACGTATTATTTGAAGGAACCTGAGGAAGACTACATCGATGCCGCGTTGTGTTCGGTGATGCAAATAAACGAGGACGAAAAAGATATCAAAGGTGATGTTCTCGTCTTTCTCACCGGACAAGAGGAAATTGAAAGTTTAGGGAAACTGCTCACCCAAAGAGGGAAGGATACGTATCCGCAACTCAACGTCGTTCTTCTCTTCGCAGCTATGCCTGCGGAGGAACAGATGAAAGTCTTCGAAGAAACACCCAAAGGTACGCGTAAAATTGTTTTAGCGACGAATATCGCGGAAACTTCGCTCACAATTCCCGGCATTCGATACGTCGTTGATACTGGTTTGACGAAAATGCGCACTTTCAAAGCGAAATCTGGCGTAGAAGAGCTGAAAGTTGTCCCAATTGCGCGTTCGCAAGCGACCCAGAGGTGCGGCAGAGCCGGAAGAGAAGCGCCTGGGAAGTGCTATCGGCTGTATACGGAAGATACGATGTTTTCGTTGGCTGAACAGGTTGTCCCAGAACTCCTTCGAACGAACTTAGCTGGTGTCGTTTTGATGCTCAAAGCCATGGGAGTAAACGACGTGTTGACTTTTCCTTTCATCGACAAACCGAGCACGGAAGGCTTGTTGAGAAGTTTAGAACTTCTGTATTCACTCGGCGCGTTGGATGACAAAGGTGAGTTGAATAAGATAGGAAGACAAATGAGCAAGTTTCCGTTAGAACCGATGGCGTGTAAATGCATCATCGAGAGTCGAAATCAAAAGTGCACAGAGGAGATTGTCGCAATTTTAGCCATGTTGAGCACGGAAAATGTGTTTGTGGGGAGAGCTATTCAAGTGGCGAAGCACAAGACGGGAGACCACATGACGCTATTGAATTTATACGCGGATTATTCAAAAGTCTCTCGAAATGGGAAGAAAAAATGGTGTAACAGCCACGGAGTTTCGTTTCGAGCAATGAATAAAGCGGAGAAGATCAAAGAGCAGTTGAGTCGAAGCATAGGGCACATCGAAGATTGGGACGAGGATGAGGAGAAGGACGAAGAACGAGAAGGCGAAGAGAAAGAAGAAAAGCAGGAAAAAGAAAACAAGTCTGTGCGAATACGCAAAGCACTCACGGCTGGTTTCTTCATGAATGCGGCAAAAAAGGAGTCAATTTCCGATGGCAGTGGCGGCGGCAGTAACAGTATGTTTGTGACTCTGATTGGCGGGAACAGACTTTTCGTGCACCCAAGTTCGACCACGTTTCACAAGTTTTCTTCGAGAGAGACAGCCAAAGAAGCGGTTGGGATCTCTTCCTCCTACATCATCTTCAACGAGTTGATACGAACGAATAAATTGTACGCGAGAGACGTTTCAGTCATAGAAGGCGAGTGGCTGACTGAATTTGGTTCACGAGTGTTCGGTACTCAACGATAGATGTTCTGCGCTTGTCTGAATAGGAGTAGTTTTATGAAAAAGGTAGAGAATAGTTCAGCGAACCCACATAAAGAGAGCTTTTTCTTTCTTTTTCCTTTTTTTCTTCTTTCCTAAATCCAAAATTCTTTTTTTTTATTCTTTTCCCCATTGTCCCGAAAACAGCACATTTAAGGAAAAACTACGGATTCCCCTGTTTTCAATTTTTATATTGAACTATTACGCACGCATGAATACATCTTAATACGGGAAATTATTCGTATGAAAATTAATTCAATATTTTATTAATTCTTCTTTTCATCATTAATGTATATATTCCTATTAAATCATATTATATTGGATTGATATGAGTCCAGTTAAATATATACATCTATTATCATTCCAACGAATCCAATAAAAATAATGTTACCCTCATTTAGATATTTAAATATCGATTTTATTTTTATTTTTCTCGAAATAAAAACCATTTAAATAAATTTTACAGATCAATCCCGAGAAATAATCGTATCAATTAATATTTAGCGTACGAATAAAAATATCAAGTAATACGAAGCAAGAATAAATGGGGAAATCGAGGAACCGATGGTAGAATTTCCAATTCAAAAAAACAAATCAGTCTCTCTAGTGAAAATCCGGAGACAATGCACCCAAACGTGCGCGTAAAACTCGGTTTGAACGATTAAAACGAGACATAGACACTGCTAGTAGTCTATTGCAGGCTTAATGCGGGAGTTTCGCGCGTTCAGCCGAATCCGAAAAAAAAAAGTTGTCATGCTCTCATGCAAAAGGAGGAAGGAGACGGGAGGAAACGGCAGGGAAGAAATCGCCACAAAAAGAGTATAAAAAAAGGATGAAAGGAGAAGAAGAAGACGAGGACGGCCGGCCGCCAAACGTCACCGGGTCCATCACCTTCACTCCGAGTGCGCCTTCTTCTTCTTCTTCTTTAAATCAGCAGAGCGCAAAGAAAAAAGAACGGAAGACGATGGCTTTTTCCTCTTCTCAACAAATTTCAATCGCCGTTTCCGCGTGTACGCTCGTCTTGGCTATACTCTTCGATCAAATAGGAAAGAGAAGGAGGAGGAATAGACTAAAGAATGATCAAAAGAAGAAAGTTAAAGATTGTGGAGCGTTCGTGGAGATCGTAGACATCCCGTGTCCTCCGCCGCCGGAGAAACACGTCGTTCGGAAATTGGCCAATTTGAAGTTTGTCCTGAAAGATATCTTTGAAGTGAGTGGGAGAAAGGATGAGAACGATTCGTCGTGCGGGTTCGGGTCGCCAAAGTGGAAAGAGTTTATGAAAGAAAAGAGGGAAAATAGCAATAGCAACGGAAACAACGCCGGCGTGCACAGAGTGAAAAACGCAGCCATAATGGATATGTTGTTGAAAAACGGCGCTTCCTTGGTCGGCATCACCCACATGGACGAGCTCGCCTACTCCATCGACGGCCAAAATGAACACTATGGAACGCCAATAAATCCAGCTGCCGATAAGAGATTACCGGGTGGTTCGTCCTCAGGATCGGCAGTCGCTGTTGCATCGAGACTGAGAGACTGCGATTTTGGCATTGGAACTGACAGCGCGGGTTCCGTGCGCGTGCCGGCGGCATATTGCGGCGTGTATGGCTTTCGCCCGTCCCACGGGATGGTTTCCACGAAGGGATGTCAAGATTTTGCCAAGACGTTCGATACCGTCGGATGGTTTGCCAAAGGCTCAAAAACATTGAAAGATGTCGGTGACGTCCTGTTAAAGCCCGCGGACGATGAAAAATACGGCATCAAAGAACCGAAGCAGTTTGCCATCCTTACGGATTTGATGAAACTGGCTGATCCGCAAGGTTCAGCGGCAGTAGCTAGTGCTTTGAAAGCGTTCGGATATGACGATAGATACGCGGGCAAGGTTTCAAAATTAGATTTAGGCGAACGATTGAAAATGTTATGTCCGAGTTTACGAACAGATACGAGTGGTAAGACGGGTTTAGAGTTGATCAGGGACAAGATGCACGCCACGATGGGTTTTGAAATTCACGAAGCTTTGAAAGAATTTCTCGCCTTTCTTGAAAAACAGGATGGCAGCGATCAAGCTACTGCTACTGCTACTGCTACCATCTCGAACAAGACGACGACGACGACGACGACGAGTGGTTTAGGAAAATTCACCGCGCAACGGATCGAAAATGCAAAGAAAATAACCGAGCAGGATTACGAAAACTTGATGAAAGTGAGAGGTGAAATCCGAGAAGTTATGGATCAAATCATGGATAACGGAACGGTTTTGATCTTCCCAACCGTCCCGGGCGTCGCTCCAATGCGTGAAGGACGCTCGGAAGAAGAAGTTCAAGCGTGGAGGATGAAAACATTCCAGTTTTTAGCGATAGCCTCCTTTTGTGGATTGCCCCAAGTCGCCATTCCTTTGCGGTATCCCGACGCGGAAGGACCGCACTCGGTTTCCCTCCTCGGAGGATTCCAAACCGATAAGATGCTTCTCGAGTGCGCTTTTAGATATTCAGCGCAAATGCAGGAGCACTTCCCGAATTACGTGATCACGGAAATGATGAAAAGCAATCCGGCTCCGAAAGTCCCGGGCGAAGAGGAGAAAGTGAATGGAAACAAAGCGTTTGCGGAAGGCAAATACGAAGACGCGATATCGTGGTACGACAAAGCGCTCGAAAAGAAAAAGTTACCGGCATATTACGCTAACAGAGCTTTAGTGTATCTGAAAATGGGCAAAATGGAAGAAGTCGAGAAGGATTGCACAGAAGCGTTGGAGATGGACGGTAAATACGTAAAGGCGTACTTGCGAAGGGCGAAAGCGAGAATGATATTAGGCAGCTTTTTAGAAGCCGCGATGGATTACGAGGAAGCTTTAAGGTTAGAGCCGACCAACAGAGAGGCGAGGAGCGAGATGGCGAACATGCAAAAGCACTTAGAAAGTGGGGCCATGGACGCGTCCATGCCGAAAGACGATTTGGAAATAGCTAGAAGTTTCATTTAATACTAATGCAAGAAGTTTTGTTAAATACATACATGTCACACAAATAAATAAAGATGTAATAATTTTATAATTTTCGTCTCAAAGTCTCGACCTGAGAGCTGATCCGTATTTCCCGCTCAATACCTTTCCTTTTGTTCCTACTATGGTCGTTCCTGGAGGCACGTCGTGGACCAACACCGCGCTCGAGCCAATTTTACAATCATCCGCTACTTTTACGTTTCCTAATATGCTCGCGTTACTACCAACCACGACGCGTTTGCCTAACTTTGGATGCCTATCGCCTCTAGTTTTCCCAGTCCCACCTAACGTGACCCCGTGAAATAACGTGCACCCGTCCCCGATGACGGCAGTTTCCCCGACCACGATACTCGTCGCGTGGTCAATCATCACCCCGCGACCAAACATCGCGGCGGGATGTAAGTCCATCCCAAACGTCTCCGACACTAACGATTGCATGTAGCACGCTAACGGTTTCCTCCCGTGTCCCCACAACCAATGACTCACTCTTTGCGTCTGTAACCCGTGGAACCCTTTATAAAAGAGAAAGCAGTGCGTCGGGTTTGGACACGCCGGGTCTCGTTCCACGCACGCGCGAATATCCGTAGCCGCACAATAGGAGATTACTGGTTCCTTTTGCATGGCTTCGAACATCAACTCTTGCCATTGTCCGGCTAATACTTGCGCGTTGGCGATTTTTGAGCTCAACACGTACGATAACGACTTCTCGAACGTCGGTTGGTTCAATATTTTGCTATAAATCAGTCCTCCCAAAAGAGGTTCTTGGGAAACCAATTCGCGCGCGCCGTCTTTGATATCATTCCACAGGGTATCCACAAATTCCCGTTTCTCTTCGTCCGTTCGTTCGTATTCGTCCTTCTGTCTCGATGACGACGACGGGGTTTCTTCTCGGTTTCGGTATAAACTGTCCTCTCTCTCCATCCTTTTTTACATATGTTATCAGAGATATCTAAACTCTTGTTTAACAAACAACAACAACAACAACAAACACGCCAAATGCAACTCTCTCTCTCTCTCTCTCTCTCTCTCCTTCCGTGCGATCGTTCAGTGTGGAAATTCCTCCCTTTTGCAGAAGCAGTACAGCGGCAGAATGATGAGAGTTGTTGTCGTCGTCGTCGACGTCGTCGGCCGAGTAGTGCGTGCGGCGCGTGAGGCGGCGAAAAGAAAAGTGCAGAATTTTTTCCTTCTTTTTTTCCAAAACGAAGTGAACTTTATCCACTTTTCACTTTTCCCCTTTAAAATAGAGAACATCTTTTCGGAGGAGCGGAAACGATGACAACAACACCGACGATGATGCAAAAAGCGATGTTTGGCACGGCCTCCACGCGAACGACGTCTTCCTCTTCTACTTCTTCTTCTTCTTCTTCGAGGAAGGTGACGACGAAAAAGATGACGATGATGATGATGACGGCGAAGAAGACGACACCCTCATCATCATCATCAAAAAACAGACGACGACAAAACCGAACCGCCGCGGCGGCAGACAGTGGGAACAAGAACATCTCCGACGTGGCTGCCTTAGATGGATTAATCAACCAGCTTTTGAACGCGCACGGAGAGAGCGACGATGTGTTGCAAAAAGTGTGCATAGAAAACATCATGGCGTTTGACCAACAGATGTGGTTACGAATGGCCTCGAGAATCGATAACGTCAACACGGACGAAGAGAAAGACGCGATTGCAGACGTCATGTCGAAGTGCATGAAAATTATCGAAGCGACGTTGAAGAAGGCGGAAGAGACGATCGATCGGTCCTCGGAACAGTTGCAACGCATAATATCCGCGGCGGCGGATCAAACGACCATGGAGTTTGACGTGCCGCTGAAATCAGACGCGTTGAGACGCATGGAAGCGGAAATTAAGAATTGCACGGTCGATGAAGGCATGTTGAACACGACGTACGCGTGGATTCGAAAGTCAGACGAGGATAAAATGGACGGAATGGTGCACATTTTGCAAAAGTTTTTACAAGTGTACGCCGCCGGGGAGTTGAACAAGAATAAGGCTCCGTTAGACGAGTTGTTGGGGTGTTCAAACACGGACGACTGGCCCGTGGTGTTTCAAAAGTTAGTCAACGAAGGTTACGGGGAAGTCGCGTTTACAAAAGAACTTCAACAAAGGATGGAAGAGGTCGTTTTGGGATTGACGAATGGCAGCTACGCGCAAAGAGTGCAGGCCGAATATTTGAAGGAAGTGGAAGAGCGTTCCAAGGAGTATTTCAAGCAAGTTTAATATTTCAAGGCTCCGTTTAGACTATATGATACACTATTAATCATCTTGTGCGCGTGTTTACAATAACGTGGAAACGGTTTTTATTCTAATGCGTTCGTTTTCTAAAACTATTCTTTGTCTTCGTCTTCTTCTTTGGAAAATTTCCGTCCTTCGAGCTGTAAAAGCAGCGAGTTCACCATTACGCCGATGGAGCTCACGCCCATCACAGCACCTGCAACGCTCGGAGTGAGTGCGAGTCCGTAGGCAGGTAAAAGTGCACCGGCTGCGATGGGAATACCCACGATGTTATAGCCGAACGCCCACGCCAAATTTTGTTTGATTTTACCAAACGTCTTCGCGGATAAATCGATGGCGTCTACGACTTGCGGTAACCGATTCCCGAGAAGAACAATCGATGCAACTTCGGAAGCAGCGCCTACGCCAGAAGCCATCGCTATGCCGACATTTGCTGCGGCTAACGCAGCAGTATCATTGATTCCATCACCAACCATAGCGACGCATTTACCAGATTTTTGTAAGTTTTCGACAAACTCAGCTTTTTGTTCTGGGCGGACGTTTCCGTAGACATTCTTGGGATCAATGCCAATTGATTTTGCAATCGCATCGGCGGTTTCTTGACGATCCCCGGATAGAATGATGATTTCAAAGTTCTTGTTCTTTGACTTTCGAAGTCGTTCGATTGTCATTTTGGCGTTTGATCTGAGTTTATCGCGAATCTCAAAAACTCCAGCCATTTTACCGTCAACGGAAACGCACACCGTGGTTGATCCGTTTTCGTTCGAACGTTTGAAAGCATCTTCGAGTTCAGGTGGGAACGCAGACGATTTTAACGACGATTCGACAAACTCTTTAGTACCGATGACTATCTTCTTCCCATTTACGGTTCCAAAAGCACCCAATCCCGGCTCTTGTTTGAAAGAATCCTCCGCGCACTCGTACGTTTTGTTGCCGTTCTGTGATGCTCTTTTATTCACCGCAACCGCTAACGGGTGCGTCGAATTTCGCTCTACCGCAGCAGCGAGGGATAAAACTTCATCCTCGCTCGTCAAATTTGACGTCGTGAGTTTTTCAACCGTTGGTTTACCCACAGTGAGGGTTCCGGTTTTATCAAAAACGATGACGTCCAAGTCGTTTGCTCTTTCTAAAACATCTCCACCTCGAATCAAAAGACCATTGCGCGCACCTAACGCCGTTCCGACTAAAACTGCAGTCGGAGTAGCGAGTCCTAAAGCACATGGACAGGCAACGACTAGCACGGAAGCCGCTAGTTGCGCTGCAATCAGTACTGGGGCGTTCACAGTTGCCGCAGACGCTCCCAACGCTGCCGCAACTGACGGGAAAATTTTCGTTCCAATTGTAGACCAAAACGCAAACGTTGCCGCAGATGTTGCCATGACTCCGTACGTGAAAACACCAGAGATATCATCGGCAAGTCTTTGAACAGGAGCTTGTCTATTTTGAGCGGATTCAACCATGCGCACAATGCCAGCGACTGTCGTCTCGGACCCAGACTTTGATACTTCAACCGTTAGGACGCCGTCACAATTAATCGTTCCGGCAGATACTAGATCGCCTTTCCTCTTGGCCTTGGGGATGGGTTCACCAGTAAGCGCGGCTTCATCGACAGAGGATGTGCCATTCACGATGACTCCATCGACTGGAATTTTGTCCCCGGGTAAGATTAAAATTTTATCAGTTGGTTTGATCGCCTCCACGGATATCATTTTCGAAAGCGGAGATTTCGAAGAAGAGGACGACTCTGAGACCAGTAATCGACAGGTAGAAGGTACTAAATTCATCAAATCGCTCATATCGCTCGAGGCTTTTAACTTTGCCCGGTCTTCTACGGCTCGACCGAGAAGAACAAACGCCAACAACATGACCGGCTCTTCGAAGAATGTCGGCCACATAAGTTTTGGAACTAACGCTGCCACCGAGGACATTCCAAAAGAAGCGATCGCACCCATGCTGACCAAAGAATTCATGTTCGGCCCTCCTCTTCTAAATGCGTTGAAACCATCTGTCAAAATATCGCGTCCAGGTCCAACCATCGCAAAGAGCGATAATGCTACATGCGTTTGCGTTTTACACAAAAATCCAAGAGAGTGGATCTTCAAATAGTGCGCGGCGTGTCCTAAAATACACACAGATGCTAAACCCCACGCCAAAGCAACTTTCTTCGTCGACTCTCGTATGCGTTTGATGCGTTCTTCTCGCTTCTCTTTCGCTCTTTGCATGCCTTGATCGTATTCACCGCTAGATTCGTCCGAGGAGGAATTATCTCTCAACGTCGTAGGGAAACCAGACGCCGTGACTAATTCGGCGAGTTTATCGCCTTCGATTTTTGCTTTATTCTTGATTGATGCGATCATTATCTGTACGCCTACGTCTCCGCTTACAACTTCCACCGATGCTGCGGCCGAAGACGACGAGGATGAATCAGGCGCATTTCTTACTCCTGCGCTTCTCGCCTCCTGCAAATCCTTCTCGTCCAGTCTCACCGCAATTCTCACCACGGCGCTTTCGTTCGCTAAGTTTACGTTTGCGCTTTGCACAGACGCGACGTTTTCTAAAACTTTTCTCACGTTTGCCGCGCATCCACCGCAGTGCATCCCTCTCACGTCCAACACCAGCACTTCCGGATATTCTTGCAAAGCCGTGCCTCTTCCTCCTCCTCCCGACGACGACGACGACGACTCTAAGATTTTCCCATACATATCCGTAAAATCCGTGCTATTCCCTCCGCCTCCGCCGCCTCCACCACCGCCGCCTCCCGCGTTTGGTTTCACAAAGTTCCTCCCGCCACCACCGCCTAAAGTCGCCGCGCACAAAGCCCCACTCGAGGCGACCAATCCTCCCACCCCTAAAGCTCTCTTCATTGGCGAGTTGAAGAACAACTTTGCATTCGTAGAGTCTCGTCTGGATTTCGCGTCGTCGCACTTGTCGCACTTGGCGCACCGAGTTGGCATCAATCCTTTCATCCGTTGTTGATATTTTCCTCCCGTCGATGTTCTCGAATGCGCGTTGGTGGTGGTTAATATTCTCGTCGTCGTTTTTGTTGTTGTCCTCGTGGTGGATAATTCATCACCAAACTTTGAAGAGGAGGAGGAGGAGGAGGAGGAAGAAGAACACGTTGATGACGTTCTTCGACGACGATGATGCGGATCTCCGTTCTTTCGCCTCCTCGTTCTCTCCTTAAGCGATGAAGGAGACGACGACGAAGGAGACGACGACGAAGAAACGACGATCATGATGCGCGTGTGTCGTCTGTGTGGAGAAGCAAAACTCTTCTCTTTTTCTGAGGAGGATTGAATTGATGAATTTCCCCGCAGAATAGAAAGAGAACAACAACACACAAATGCATGATGGCGGCGGAAAGAAGAGAGTCGTCGGTGGAAATGATCCGAATCCTTCCTCGGAAAGGAGAAGGAGAAGAGGAAGAGTTATTCGACGCGGAGAAAGAGTTAGGGAGAGACGTGAAATCTGTGTTTAAGATGCTCGACGACGACGGAGGAAAAGAGAAAAGTAATAAATTCGTCACCGCGGAGGAACTGGAACGTTTGAGGAAAGAGAGAGGGGGAAAAGAAGAGGAATCAGAGAAAGAACCGGTGAAACCTCTGTGGCAAATTCTCCAAGAGCAAAGAGATGTGAAAGAGGAAAAGTTTCAGGAAGGGTGGAAAACGATGAAGGAAGGGAAGAACCGGCCGTTGGAGGAGGACGAGATTGAGTTCTTGGACGAAGTGGAAGAGCAGAAGAGAGAGAACGAGAAAAGAAAGCGAGAGGAGGAGAAGGAGCTGAGCAAACAGTTTAAACTGGCGAAAGCGAGAAGTCACGCACTGAATTCCAAAACCGCTACCGCCATGGAGGAGAGCGAGGAGAAAAAGAAGAGAGAGAGTGGTGGGAGAGATGATGGTGTGGGTGTCGACGACGACGACGGCGACTTTGCGGCGAAGAAAGCGAAGAACACGAATAACGCGAAGAAGAAACTTCTCAAAGTGGCAAAGAAGAAGACGACCAACCCACAACCAGTGAGAGCTGAGAAAGAAGTAGAAAACAACAACAATAACAAGCCTTCGTTAGGACTTTTAGGCGACAAGTCTTCGTTAGGACTTTTAGGCGGCTATAGCAGCAGTAGCGAATAGAATTACATTTTATTTAGATTTTATTATTAGTCTTCCCAACCGTCTTCGTCGATTTCTTCCAGCGCGTCCATCAACGCGTTTCTGTAATACTCCTCCTCTCGCGCCGAACGTCGCATTTTGATCGCCGAGAATAGCACGCATCCGTTCTCTTCCTCCGTGAACGAACACATCGCGCCATTTGCAGCGAATAGAGCTTTGATGGTGTTTTGTAAACGAGCGTCAACGCCTTTCGCGGAGCCGCAACATTCAGACTCTCGAGACATCAAATCGCAAATTTCCTCCACAAAGTCGCTCATTTTTGTCGCCTCGCTGTGGATTAGTTCTTCTAAATCTTCACATATCCAAATTGTGGGCGTTTCCTCGCGGAAACCTTCTTTCCTCAGCGCGTCTTCGAGGTACGTTTTCTTATCCAAACTCTTCCTCTCGACATTCATAAAATCGAAATCGACTCGTCTCAGCGAGCTCCCTCTGGTCACTTTCGCGTTCATCAACTTCATCCTCGGCGTTAAATACTCGTTGCACTCTTTCGGTTGCACGTCAAAAATCGCCGTGCCTCTGGGCCAATCCCGTATCCTCAGCGTTCTCGTGTCTAAACCGAGGAAGGAGATGTTTACTATTTGTCGTGCGATGCCCATGGTTTCCGAGCCCGGAGGCTCTCGTTTCCGCATCAACGTAAACATTCTGCTCAGAACGAGCGCGTCCAAGGCGAATGACGTGGCTAAAAGTGATGACGAAGAAGAAACTTTTCTTTTGTCTTCTTCTTCTTTGTCTTCTTCTTCTGTTTGGTTTCCTGTTGACCAACTCGACGCTTCCACCAAAGTTCTCGCGTACTCGTCCAACCTCGTCATCACGTTCTCTCCCTCCTTTTCCTCCTCCTCTGATTTCTTCCTCATCAACGAACGCATCGCTCGTTGCACGACTTCTTCTTCCTCCAAACTTCTACTACTACTACTACTACTACTACACATCGTCAATCGCCGCCGCTCAAAGGTGGTCCTTAAACTTCTTCGCGACAAAAACGATGACGATGATGATATCGGGATGGAAGCAGTAGTCGTTGTTTTTGCAAACCCAATCGTCGTTCTCGTTGACGTCGTCATCATCATCTTCACGCTGTAAGGGAGAGAGTCCTCCTCTCTTCCCAAACACGAAAGAAAGAAACCAACACGAAGGAAAAAAGCGAGAGAGACGAGCACTTTGTATGGTGCGAAACCAACAACGAAAGAGAAAAGCGCAAAAGAGACAAAAAAAGAAAATTTAGGTCTCGAGTGTTCACTCACAAAAAAGAATCTCTCTCTTTCACGCCAAAAGGTGACACAAAAACAAAACAGAGAGTGAAGATAAAAAATGTTGTCATCGTCATCGATACCACCGACGAGAGCGACGACGACTGCGAGAGCACGAACGCGAACGAAACGAAGAAGACAAAGAGGGAGAGCAATCATTTCGAGAGTTTCTTCTTCTTCTTTGTCTTCTTCTTCTTCGCGTTTTAAGAAGAACGAAAACAACAACAGCTTCATCATCACCACCACCACCTGCAGCAGCAGCAGCGCTTACAACAACAGTAGTTTTAATAGCAGAAGGAATAAAAGGAGTCGTCGTGATACTAATACTAATATTGGATTTCTTTTCAACAGACCGCGAAGAAAAAGTGGACAAAGAACGGTGGTGGTGGTCGAAGCGGGCGGCGAACAAGGAGGCGACGCTCCCGTCTCCAAAGCGGCGGAGAAAGTCAACCGTGGCTTGGAAAAGTTTGAAGCAAAACAGTACCAAGACGCGGCGGATTTTTTCACGGACGCTTTGAAGTTGAACCCGAACGAAGAAGAGTCTCGAGCGAGTCACTACAATCGAGCGTGCGCGTACGTAAAGATGAACAAATACGAGCAAGCGAAAGACGATTTGATGGTCGCGTTGGAAAAGTTTGACTTGGACTTCCGAGTGTTGCAACGCGACGACGACTTGGCGAAGTTTCGAAATACAGAACAGTTTGAAGAAATCGACGTCGAGTACGGGGACGGGAAAGAGAAACAAGCGGCGCAGGCGAAGCTTCGAGCGGAAGCAGCGGAACCGTTTCGATTTTTGAAACTTTTCCTGTTTGGGTCGTTAGCGAGTGGAGCAGCAGTTGGTCTCTTGATTATTCTGTCGCGGTTAGTGCAAGCTGTGAAAGGCGGAGGTGGCGAGGGAGAACTCGCGGAAGATGTGCCGGATTTAATAGAAACGTTGAAAAATTTAGGCGTAAACACCACGGCGTTGGTTGTTTTGGGATTACTCTTAAAGAACGAGTTGAAAGGGCGAGATGAGACTTTGCAGGAAGCAGAAAGAGAAGAAGAACTTGGGAGATTACAAGTGCAATTGAAAAAAGACGAAGGCGCGGTTCCTTTGAACAGACTTCGGTCTTTGTATAGAGTCTTTGTGGTTGCTGGTTCTGAAGCGCACGTCTTTGAAACGATGGCAAACTTGGAAAAATTCAGAGAGAAGTTTATTCAGAATAAGATTTTGGTATGCACGGTGACAATGTTGGAGAACGATGGAAAACCAACGAGCGACGAGCCGATGGATTTGACTTTTGGGAATCGCTCGAAACGAAATAAGAAGAGCAGTTCTTCGGAGGTTGATGTGAACGTGTTTGCCGACGCCAAGGAAAGATGGCGCATACAGGCAAAGGATCAAACGGCGTGGAGAAGATGGATCATTAATCAAGTAGAAGTAGACGGATTCGATCCGTCGGTGAGAGATGTGTTTTTTGCGGTGGCTAAGAATGGGACGTTGTGGAAATCTGGCGCCGGTGTTCCTAACTGGATGAAGCTGTTGGAGGAACTTCCGGAGGAAGGTTCGGTCCAAGCAAGTGTTACAGGTATTTGATAGAATATTATTCCACGGTTAGTTTTTAATTAAAAGCATCGAAACGGACGTGGTCTTGTTGGTATCTCGTTTTCTCCTCCGTTTTCAACTCCCTCCGGGGATTTAAACGGTGAATGCTCGTATAGTTCGTCGCCAACGATGCTGTGAATAAACGCTCGCATTTTGCTTACTTTTGTGTATACGCCATATTTATTTTCCAAGGCACAGCCTTCGCCCCAGCTTACGATGCCGACTTGAGCAAGCGTACGCGCATTTAATAACGGCCCGCCCGAATCTCCTTGACAAGCATCTGTACCTCCAGATTTATATCCCGCGCAAATCATGGAGGATGAAATTGGATTCCCGTATGGCCATCCCGGATAGGAATCGCTATGCTCGCACGTCTCTTCGGAGACGAGCGGAACAGTCGCGTTATTCAAATGTTCAGTTAAGAAACCGCTCGAGTCTACGCCAAACCCAACGACGTAGCACATCTCGTTCTCGTCGTAAACAGTTTTGTATTCGTCTTCGTCTACTTCTTCGGCACCCCACGCGAGTCGAACGGGTTGTACGTCGAATATTTCACTCGCCGGTCTTACCAGACGAAGCACAGTGCAATCTTGATCAAAGTTTATCCCATTGAAATCCGGATTTCCGTGCGCTTCGGCAATTTCAATAAACTTAAGTTCCTGACCTTCTCCTCCTTGATCGAGCTGAACTGAGTTTACCAGTACCTCCATCTTATCGTAAAAGTTTCGCGTGTTCGAAACGAGTCCATCAGAAAAGAAACAGTGCGATGCCGTCAAAACGTGTCGGGTGGATATGAAAGTCCCTCCACATCTAAAATCGCGAACTGTGTTACCATTCTCATCCGCGTACGATCCAAAAATGGCAACGATAAAGGGAAACGCGGATGTTTCATACACCGGTACCCCGTTAATTATTCGATTTCTTGGAGATGATACGAGCGATGGAACGCCGTTAATGATTCTCGTTTCTCGAGGTTTTACCACGTTTGGCGCTCCCGAAGAGTTTGTAAATGAACGACCTCCCGTGTGAGAGAGTGTTGCAGTCGTCGCAAAAGGCGTCGTCGCCGTCGTCGTCGTCGTCGTCGTGCTTCTCGGTCCGACTTTTGTTTCAGCAGACGCGAAAAGAGAAAACAAACAAACGAAGGAGGACGACGCGGAGAAGATAAAAAAGAAGAAGAATATCAAGGACGACGACGATGATTGTTTTCGTTCTATCCGTCCTCGTTGTCGTCGTCGTCGTCGTCGTCTTTCTCGAGAAGATTCAATGCTCATTTCAATCGCGCTCGTTTTACTCTCTTCTCTTTGCAACATCGTTTTGAGAGAAGAAGTATCGCGTATTTTTTGCGCAACATAGGAAACACAAACTCTTTTCACTTCTCCTTTCCATAAGATGGATGTTGGATGTTAAAATTTTTCTCCTTCTTTTTCATTTTCTGACGATGAGCGTTAACTTTGATGTACTTCTGTACTTCTGTCGATGGATGGATTGATTACGGAGCGCGCGTGCGTGTTCATCTCGTTCGGTATGTTAAAAGTATAAATAAATATTTCACGTAAATATATACGAAAACACATTCGCCGTTTCCGGCCTGCGCGCATTCTATTTTCTATTCTCAATCGTTTTTATGTACACAATTCTTTGACCATTATCTGCTCTCGTCTCTTCAAAAGAACGCTTCGAGAACTTTATTCAAACTTCCGAGTATGGGATTTGTATTATTTTTTTTATCTGCGCTCCCTGGGCTTGATGTATTTGACACCGATTCTCGACTATTTGACACCGATTCTCGACCCTGATCGGCATCGAAATCTCCGGTACCCGGAAAGCTCTCCGGGGAGTCCTCCACCCCTAAACTCGGCATTATCGCATCCATTTCGTTGATAATCTCCGCAAACGAGGGTCTCACGTTTGGATCTGCAACCCAACATTTTTCGGTCAACTTTGCTAAACGTTTCGAATCTCGCGAGTTATCGTTTGAATACACTTTCGGTCTCATGTTTTGTTCCACCACTGCTCGAGCGATTTGTTGCGGCGAATAGTACGATCCCGAATACGGAGCTTTTCTATCCAGCAATTCGTTCAGTAAGACGCCAAAACTGAAAACGTCGCATTTGGTATCGTACCACTTGCCGGTGATAACTTCTGGAGCCATATAAATAAACGTCCCCGTACAAGCCGTGGGCGTGCTTTCGTTATCTTTCAAGGAGCTGTATCGGGCCAGTCCAAAATCTGCAATCACCGCACAGCCTTTCGCCGAGCTCTTCATGAAAATATTCGACGGTTTCAAGTCTCTGTGCATGATGAACATGTCTTCTAAGTAAGACATGCCTTTCGCGACGTCCCACGCGGCTTTTAGCCGCTTCTTATACTTGTGCGCTTTACTCTTTGTCGCGCCGCCTCCAAACAAAGCGCCGACTCCGCCCTTCTCCAAATCGCTATACAACCATTGCTTCATTGTCCCAACTAGCATCACCGGGAACATCAAACACGAATCCCCAAACGGGTTAAAATACGCCCCGAGTAAGGGAAGGACGTTTGGATGTCTCAATTTTACAGAGATTTCCGTCGATCGAACCAGCGCTTTCGCCTGCTTGGCGTTTCTCGCGCCTACGTTCTTCACCGCCACCGTAGCGCCTCCCCATTTTGCTCTATACACCGTGCCTTCGCAACCTTTCCCGATCTCATTCAGCATGGTTATTTGTTTCGGATTAATCAACCACCCGGCGTACTCGCCTTCTTCGATGAGGTCGTGCACGCCTTCCCATCCTTGAGGAAGTTTCTTGTTTGAATTTTGGAAAAAATCTGGCCTCACGGCGTCGTGGCCTTGCATGGATTTCCTGGGCGTTCCAACCCTCGCGTTCTCCCGGGGTGAATGACTATGATTACGATGATGACGACGTTGTTGTTCTTGCCCTCCGTGTTTTTGCATCCTTCGATCGTCATCTTTCGTGGGTAAATAGAACGCGCTCGAAGCTTCGACGTCTGATCCGTTCTCCGACTCGCACGATAATGATGTCGTGCTGACGCCGCTCCTCGTCGTCGTCATCTTCAATCTTTCTTGTAATCTTTCCACCATATTCTTCAACTCGTCGTTCTCTCTCTCCAAGCTTTGACGTCGTCGACTTTCTCTGGACGTTCGTTTCATTATTATCTGCGCGTTGTTGTTGTTTCTGTCGTTGTTTTTCGATGAACTCAACCGCTAAAACTTTCGTAAACACGCTCGCGTCGTTTCAAAGAATCTCAACAGCAAAACCAACACACGCACACACAGTCAGTCGGGATAAAATTAAATAATCATTCTGTTCAAATCTCTTCTTTGAGAGACGATGGATGGCGCGACAAAAAGACTCTCTCTCTCTCTCTCTGCGAAGAAGATAAGAAGACGCGCGCGTTTCTTTCTCTCTTTCTTCTTTTTCTGCCCCAAACGCGGCGAAGCGTGTGGCCGATGCAATTAGTATTTTGACGCAGATAAAGAAAGGTCCGTTTGCTTTGAGAAGATTTTTTTGGTTCCGCGCCGATCCGATCGCAGAAAGAAAGGGAGGACACAGCGATTTTTCGGCTGATATTTTTCGATGATAAAAAATCCGTCGACCGAAAGCCCAAAATTGTTTTTTTTCTTCTTCTTCTTCTTCTTCTTCTCTTCTTCTCTCTTATTCTTTCATCAGCGTCATTTACAATCGTCATAAACAGAAGAGTTTTTGCCTAACAACGTATTTTTAGAAATGCAACAACTCGAATAAAAGAAGATAATAATAATGGGGAAGCGCAAACGTCCGTGGTTGATGGACAAAGACCCCGAGAAGCACTCGAAAATGGAGAGTGAAAAGAAAAGAGTGAAACAGAAGGAACGCGCGGAACGGAACAGACAGTTTCGGGAGAAGCAAAACGAGTGCTTTGAAGAAGGCAGCGGCGGCAAGGAGGAGGAGGAGAAAACTGTTGCGTTCGACGAGCGTACGAATTACGGCGTTGCTGCAGTGGACGAGAACGACAGAAGATGCGAGGAGGACGACCAATACGAGGAAGAGAAGAAAGAGCACGCAAGGGAAAAAGGAGCAGCCAGTTACGATGAGTTTGAAGCGAGGAAAGAGCTGATGCGACAGATGAAATTGACGAGACCGCCGGGGAAAAAGAAGAGCAATTTGAGGGAGCAGGTGGGAGGAGGAGGAAAAGGAGGAAGGAAAACAGACGGCGACGACGACGGCGACGAAGAAGAAACTTTACTCGAAGAGGGGGAAAAAGATATCTCGGCAGCATTGTTGCCTCAAAGTCCTCTGTTATTCTTCTCCTCATCCTCTTCCTCATCGAATGGAAAAGCGATGGAAAATAGTAAAGCGGTCGAACGCGCTCGAAACGACGCGACGTCAAATATTCAGCACTTTGCGAGAGTCAAACAGCTCTCGAAAGCGACGCAAACGTTTAAAAATTTAGTCGAAAATCAACGAATTAATCCGTCGGTGTATACTTATTGCGCGTTGTTAAATGCCTACGCCAACGCAGGGAGAACGAAGGATATTGAAATCATTCTCAGGCGCATGGCGAGTGAAACCAAACACAAAGAAGAAGAGAAAGGAAAAGAAGACGCAATCTTACGACCAGATTGTAAACCAAATGTAGTTGCTTTTACGATGTTATTAAAATCGTACTTGATCGAGTGCGATGTGAGAGCTGCCGTGAAGCTCGTCGAGAGTATGGCGGCGGCGTCTACGACGAGTAAAGTTGGCAGCGAAGATGGTGAGGATGATATTTCTCAATGCGCGTGCGGCGTTGGAATCGACTCGAGAGCTTTGAATACGTTTTTCCGGGTTTGTTTGCGCACCGGAGACGTATCATCTGCGATTCAATGGACGGGTACGAATGTTGAGGACGTATTAGACGATACGTCAAAACTTCTCCTGGCAAAAATGTACGCGCAGTCGTTTCGTCGGGATTTGTTAAAGCGAGAGATTGAATCCATGCAAACATCCATCGACGACTGTTTGAACGGAAAAGGCGTGAAAGACGGCTTAAAGAATGGTATCAAAGAAAGACAGGCACCGACGTGTCTCTTTTGGAAGAACGGAGAGTGTCAACGCGGTAGGATGTGCAAATTTTATCACGATCCGAACGTAAAGCAAAAAGTACCGGAGAAACAAGAGATTGCGCAAAAATACGATTGTCTGGCGCAAATGTACGGCGGCTTAGCGCGTTTAGAAGCGAACGTTGCACTCACAACAACAACGACAACAGATAAAAAGAAAAAGAGCTTCGTAAAAGCGTGTTTGAAAGCGATAAAGTCGTGCGAAAAAGCGTGCAAACAAGCTCGCGAAGGCTCGGTCCAAGGAGAAGAGGAAGCGGAAACGGTGGAAGAGGAAGATTCAGAACTAGCGGACCCGCACCGTCGCAAACTCTTTCGTAATACAAATCGCTCGGAACTTGAGCGCGATATGGCCAGATTGAAAGACATCGTCAGCAAGGAGGACGGAGACTCTTCTTTTCCTTCTTCTTCTTCTTCTTCAAAAGATACAACGACAACAACCATCGATGACTGTTTTTCCAGGTGCCTTTTGTTCACCTCAAAACTTGGCGAACTGGTCAACAAGAAAGACAGTAGCAGCGTTGGCGAAACGTTGTTTCAAGAACTTAAAAACTCTTTGGGTTTAGACGAAGTTTTCGTCAAAGAAGATGACGAAAAGAAGCGCAAGGACAAACTCAGAAAACGCTTGAAGAAGACAATCGATTCGAAGACTGGACAGATAAACTTTAAGAAGCTCTTCCACGGCGTGCAAAAGGAAGCAAAAGAGGAAAACGAGATAAGCCTCGAAGTTGCCGCTGGAAACGGCGAATGGGCTTTAGCTCAAGCCGCCGCGAGCTCGTTGTCTTCATCGAACAAGAACAAAAAAGTCTGGATCGCGAGCGAGTTGCGCCGCGACCGTTCTTGCGATATCTTCAACAGAATTTGCGTTTCAAAACTTCGAAACATCGCTGTCGTTTCCGGAGATGCGTTTCGTTTACTCAATGAAAGCATTCCTCCGAATTCATTGCATCGAATCTTTATTAATTTCCCAGAACCGCCGCATCACTCCGGAGACGAAAAGTCAAGAAACGATAAAGCGTTGTTGAATAAAGATTTTTTCGTCGCCGCACACAAAGCGTTGAAGAAGAAGGACAAAAACGGTGATGGTGGAGGAGGACTAACGATTTATTCTGACAACGAAAGGTACATGCACACCTTAGCAAAGATGATATCTGGGCTCACCGTCGATGATGACAATATAGCGTTTGAAAGCGAGAAAAGTTACGGAGCGGACGAGTCGAGCGATACGATTGAAGCGTCGTTTGAAAACGTAGAAGGCGTTCGATTATACACCGGGTCGGCTCCAGGCAAAGGCTCTGGATTCGAAAAGTACGAAGAAAGTTTCTTCGACCGGTTTTGGCAAGCCGGGAGTCGAATCGAACGGTATTTCATGGTGTTTTCGAAACGCTAATAAAAAAAATTATAGGATAGAGCGAGAAGTGTTGCGTTAGCACGCAGTAGTAGTAGTGTAGCTAGCACCTGTACAGTTGTACAATTGAAGGAGCAATTTGTAGTAGTTTAATGGTTAAGAACAGTAAAGTTACACGTGAAAACAGATCACACAGTGCAAGAAATTCAATAACAAGGGTAAGGTAAGTAAAAGGAGGACGATACACGAGGAACTACCACAACCACCCATCTAGCTTCTCTTACAGCCGCACTGGGAACAGAAATTTGCACTCATGCGATTGAATACAGCGCCGCATTGCTGACAATACGAAACTTCTTCGCCGTTATTCACAGCAGCATTAGTAGTAGCAGCAGCGTTACCTTCGTCGGCTAACCTTCGCTGCCGTTCCATGGAAATGGCTCCGCTCGCCTCCGCGCTCATCGAAACCATCGGCGCGTCTCTCGGGTCGATCACTTTGATAGTAAACATCAAAATCGTCCTCTCGTCTCCGTCGCTCCCAACCGACTCGTGTCGAAACTCCGGAGCGCACGAAATATCCACGACTCTTCCCAACGGCGTGGATTCTGGCGGATTTTTTTCCGTGTCCGCCAAAAACATTCTCGCGAACGTCACCGCGCTCACCGTCTTACTCACCGCCTCCGCGCCACACGCTCGGATAGAGACCGAATACCCTTCGCGAATCTTCCCGGCGATTGCCCCAGCCACTTGGCTCGGCACCGAGTTTGCCCCGCACGTCAAACTCACGTCCGTTTCCTCGTCCTCCATCTGCATGTTCCCGTTCCCTTCTTCTTTCCACGTCTGCAAAAGAATCGCCGAAAATCGTTTGGCGGCCCCCTCTCGAAACGTCGGATACAAACGCAAATCCACGTTTTCTTCCTTCAATTTCCTCCTCGCGATGGCCATCGCTTTCACCGCCGTGTTCACGTTCGCCGGCCCGAGCGCTAAAATCAGCGGCGCTTCTCCGTGTTCGCACACGAAACCAATCGAAGTGGCCAATTTATTCGTCTGCGTGTTTTGGGAGACTTTTAACACTCTCTCTCCCGGCGGTGCTCGAGCGATGTCTTCGACCGTTTGGCCCTCGCGGTGGTGGATCCCGTGCGGGGTTGGCGTGTTGTTGGTGGCGTTCATGTTGAAGTGATGATGCAGTGGTGTGTAGGCGGATGATGAGATGAGAGAGGTGGAAAAGAGTGAGGGCAATTACATGTCGAGAGAGAGACCGATCGGGAACTTGGGAGACAGAACAGAGGCAACGAACGGACCAACAAAAGGGCAGACGAAAATTTTGTTCCTTCTTGTGATTTCAGAGGAGGAAAAAAGCAAAAAAAAAAATGTGCGATGTTTATTACACACGAGGTGTTTACGCTACTTTCTACTACTACTACTACTACTCTGATGAACGTGGAAAGCTCTTTCGGCTCTTCTCAGAGAGTTGTGACGCCGCGCGGCTCTATTCTACTGTTGTACATTTTTCTTCCTCGCTTTTCTCCTTTTGCTTCTTTTGCTTCTTCTTCTTCTTCTTCTCCTCTTGGGCGAGTTTTAAGCGTTTCCGCTGTCGCTCTTGGAAGTGTTTGATTTCTTCGCTCGTGTGCTCTCGGGCGGTTCCGTTTCTCATCGCGCGAACGTGGCGCATGAGCCAACTTTCGGTGACCGTGATTGCGTCGTCGGGATACTCTTCTTCTTCTTCTTCATCTTCTTCTTCATCGTCCTCGCTCTTCTTCTTCCCCTTCTTTGATGTTTTACTCGCGGTGGCAGCGGCGGCGGCGACGGCAGCGACGGCAGAAGGTGCATTCGCAGAGGTAGTATTCATTTTTTCTAATCTCAAGAGTTCTGTCGCTTGCATGCTTCCGTGCGCACACATGATGTGCGTGACGCGCGACGATTTTCTGTTCACGACTTCGGCGCCGAGTTCTCGGAGCCTTTGCTCGACGTGTTTTCGATTCTTGAATTGCTTAAACTCGCCGTTACGAACGACACAGACGCACCCGAGAGGGAAAGGTTCTAACACTTCTCGGGAGTTGGAGTGGTGATTGATTCCTTTCATGGGACTGTTGCTCTCTTTGGACAAATCGATGATGATGTGTTCTTTTTCTTTTTTCTCTTCTTCTTCTCGTTTGCTTCTCTTCTTCTCGTTCTTCGAGGAGGCGAGTCTTTCCAACTCTCTTTGTTGTGTGCGCACGTCAATCTTAACGTTCGGCAACGCCGCGCGTATCGAAGGATCGATGATTTCAACGTCACCTTCGTCGTCAGAACTTAAACAAATAATCGTGTCGTCGCTGTTATTATTCGTCGTCGTCGCGTTGTTGTTTGTTTCAGACTTTGAAAAGTAGTGATGAAGTTTGCCTTTATTCGCGGATAAATCCACCCACTGTTCGAACCGTTTGAGTAACTTGTCGCGGTCCTTTTCTGTTTCGGCGTTCACTGTCGGCGTTATTTTCCTCGGCCTTATCCTCTCGACGAAACCTAAGAGCTCGCCGTAACTCGAGTGTTCGCTGTACGGAACGTGGTACAGTTTCGTCAATCCGTCGTTTCCTGTCCACGGTTCGCAAATCAAGCATTTCGTCTCCTCGTACGTTTTCCGCATTTGCCATTTCCACGCCCATCCGGACGGCGAAAATGCAACCACGCGTTTAAAACGATGCTTTTCGGCGAGCAAGATAGCATTCATAGACACGTGCGGATCCTTCCCGCCGTGTGAAATCACGCGCACGTGTTGTTCCATAGCTTTACTCCCTGTCGGATCATCCGGTTCGCCTTGAAAACACGTAAAGCAGTTGTCGTCGTACCACTCCGTCAGCGTGAGCATTTGCTTCTTTTTCAACATGACGGCGATTTTCGTATTATTATTGTTATTCATATTGTTGTCCTCGAAGAATGTGCGCACCGCGTCCCCGATGGCTTTAAACGCCTTCTCTTTTCCGACGCTATACGCGCTGCACGTGAACAACGTCTTCGGCTCTTCTCTCAACGCTTCTAAAACGATTTTCTGCATGCACTCCAACGCGACTTTCTGCCTCGGAAAATCGTAATTCGGATTACAATACGTCGTATCTAAATACAACTCGTCCAAGCGTCCGTTTCTCTTCAGCGTTTCCATCAACTTTTCATTCTTTTGGACTTTGTCCTCGTCCGCGCGAAAATCACCGGTGTGTAACACCGTCCTTTTCGTCACCTTATCGAAAAAGTACGCCATCGCCGCGCCTGGACAGTGATTGGCGTCAAAAAATGTCACCGTATACGAAGTGCCTTCGATTTCTGTTTCCGCGTGTAACTCGCACGGGACGATGTATTCTTCCTTCACTTTGGTGATTTCTTTGATTAAACTCCCGGTAATTTTCGAGCAGTAAATGAGCTTCTTCTTCTTCGTATTAGTAGTACCACCTTTATCACCAAACGCGGAGCTCAATCCAACGGTATGATCTGAGTGGAAATGCGTCAACACGTACGCTTTCACGTCCGGAGATTGGAACTGAAACCCGTCCACGTTGATCCCTTTGAAGTGGTTTATTCGCTTGATGTGTCCGACTTGCGTGGCCATTATTATAGATTATTATTATTATTCGGCCTTCATCTTTTAACAAAAGACAAGAGAGAGACAGAGACAGAGAGTAAGAGAGTAAGAGAGAGTAAGAGAGAGAGTAAGAGAGTAAGAGAGACTTTAAGTTGTGACGCGAGCGACGACGAGGAAATGTAAAAGAAAACGAGGACGAAAAAACTGAATTCCCTCAGACAAAAATCTCATCACAGAGCAGACTGCTGTTGTGTTGTTCGTATTCGTACGAAAGAGATCACACGCACACGGACGGGATGACGACGACGACGACGACGACGACGACGACGATGAGCGTTTCAGGGGCTCGTCTTTCTCACTTTCGAAGAAGACTTCCAAACTCTTCTTCTTCTCTTTCTCGAAGAATACGAATTTTGCAGAGGAGACGCATTTTCACCAACACCACGAATAACGAACTCGCCTTTTTTGTCGACGAAGAGGAGGAGGAAGAAGAAGATTTAGAAGAAGAAGAAGAAGACGAAGAAGAAGAAGAAGAATCGTGGATAGGAGAGAAAGACGCGTCGAAATCGACCACGATTGAACCGTTCGTCTTAGGCGAAACCAAGGACATTTTAGCCGTGTATAAACCAGCAAACTTGGGTTTCCACTCGGAGTTTTCCGACGGGTTGGTAAAAAAGTTACGAAAGATGAAGGAAAAAGACGAACGTTTTTACGAGTGCGAGAACATCTACCCCGTGCACAGATTGGACAAACCGACGAGTGGAATTGTTCTCTTCGCGACGAAGAAATCTGTCGCGAATAGTTTGTCCCGAGCGTTTGAGAATAAACGGATTGTTAAGTATTACGTAGGCGTCAGCGAGAGGAAACCGAGAAAGAAAATGGGCACCGTCACGGGAGACTTGAAAAAAGCAAGACGAGGGATGTATAAGCTGATGAGAACGATGGAAAATCCGTCCAAGACGACGTTTGTCTCGCGCGGGTTTACCGCGGAGGTGGGAAAGAAGGAGAACAACTTGCGCTTCTTCCTTTTTAAGCCAGAGACTGGAAAGACGCATCAGTTGCGCGTGGTCGCCAAATCTCTCGGTAGTGCACTTCTAGGAGACGAGATGTACGGTACCGCTCGTAAAAGTAATAGTATCGATAGAATGTATCTGCACGCGTGCGCGGTCAGGGTGCCCAAATTAGAAGTCGTAGACGAAGACGAAGGCGGGGGAGGAAAGTACGAAACTGAGCCGTTTCAGATAGTTTGTGCACCCAAAGAGGGTGAATATTGGGGACCTGTTGATGCGTTTCGAGAGTGGTTTGAAGAAGGAATGGATCAAGAGTGCGGACCCTGGTTCGACGATATTAGCTTGTTACGAAGCACGAATGTGGTAGCGTAATTTGAATTTTTGGGGTAGAAAGGACACGAGGGAGGAGAAATTGCTCTTCTGCGGGTAGTTGAATTAGATTAGTTAATAGAACAAAGAGCAGAGCAGCGCGTTTAGAAGTACGTGTGTGTAACAATATCTTATGTACGTTTATGATGGTGAAGATAAGAATCTTCATTTTGTTTGTTTTGTTCGTTTCTTTTTCCACGAGGGAAAAGAGGGACGAATTTTTCT
>Ga0209505_1000044_pt1 | contig 90532 bp, 58 predicted proteins | sample COGITO_mtgs_1103_2_FD_184794 | JGI IMG/M metagenome (GOLD analysis project Ga0209505, IMG submission 184794) | Pelagic marine microbial communities from North Sea - COGITO_mtgs_110331 (SPAdes) (version 2) | ecosystem: Environmental > Aquatic > Marine > Epipelagic ... | reverse complement strand
CTTCGAGAGCGTGGGATTTGAGCACGTATCTTAACGTGCAAGCGAATTCAGAGAATTCGGCGGAGAGTTTAGTGGCGTTGATTGCCTCCGCAGGAGGCGACGAGAGAGAGTTGGAGAGGTACGTGAAAGTGGTTGAACCAATTGACCCGAGCCAATGGCCGGTGAATATCGATAAAGCGATGTACGCGTTGAAGAGTATTTTTAGATTGAAAGCGAGAGCGGCGGAAGCGGCGCAGATGGAAGCCAAGCTGGGAAATTTCGTCAACGAAGACGAGATTGAAGATGGAATCGCGACTCGCAGATTGAGACGAAGAAGAAATTTGATGAAGGCAGATGAGGAGGAAATCGAAGGAGGTAAACTCGGGTACTTTCAGATGGGTAAATTCGTGAACGACGTGATCAAAGGAAAAGTGAGCGAACAATCAAACGAAGATGATGAAGAGGAAGAAGATGATCAAGATTACGATGAAAAAGCAACTTCAGGCAGCTCCTCCACCCAATCCATGGGGGCTTCGTTAGGCGACGAGAAAGAGAAGTCACTTTCTTCGTTCGACGATTTAGAGACGAGCTCTTTGGGCTATTTCGACTTCAAAAGTTTCATCGACGACATGCTCTCGAATCATCCGGAAAAGAAGACCATAGACAGCGACGATGGAGAAGGCATTTCGTATTTAGGCACTGGCGATAACGAGGACGAGAAGGAAACGAAGAAGAAACAAAAACTTCCCTCGCTCGGGTATTTCGATTTCAAAAAGTTTGTCGAAGACGCAATGAGTGAAGCGCCGAAACCGAAATACGAGCGAAAATTCATGGACTCCGAAAACGACAGTTCTGGCGTGTATTTAGATGCTGCGGCTGGCTCGACTCTTGGGGAGGCGCAACAACCGAAACTCGGCAAAGTGATCGAAGATACCTCCGAAACCATCGAAAGTTTGAAACCGCTTGGGCTCACCGCCGATGACGTGAAAGTTTTGTACAAAGCGTACAAGAAAGAGAAGAAGGAAAAGGAAAGTTTGCAGGATAATTCAGAGAAGAGTGGTAATAAAGTATCTGCATTGATTGAGGATGACGACGAGGAGATGACCTTGGCGAAAGAGTGGAACTTGAACAATTTGAGAGGCATGGGATGGTTCGAAGCGTTAGTCGACCGCGATAAAGAAACCGGTAAGTTATCCTCCAAGTGGTGGCAAACTGAAAAGATTCCAGAGTTGGGAAAACTCTTCTCTCACGTCTACCGATGGCAACTCGCTAAAGACGCGAAAAATGAAAAGGCTTTGATTTTGGACGCCGATGGTTTGTTAGACACGTCCAATCTCGCCATTCCCATGGACGCCATTCGAGTCATCTCGGCGCACGCATCGAACGATTTCGACGTCATGTTCTTGGGAAATCTGGGCACGAAAGATCCAATCTTTGAAACCTTCCCAGACTCGAGCGGTAACGTCATCGAGATCCGCAAATGGCAAGGAACGCAAGACGCGACCAACGCGAACGCATACATCGTCTCGGCGCAATTCGTGAACAATATTTTCGATTTTATTTTGAGCTCAGACATGAACGTGCCGAAGGAGAGTTTGGAGAACTGGTTAGGAAGAGTCGTTTGCGGCGCCAAAGAGCAACAACAACCGCAACAACAAGACGATTTAGAAGAAAACTCCTCCCTCGGTCTCGAATCGGCCGTCAACGAAGAGCTCTCGGAGGAAAATACTTTAGCCAAGAAACCAGTCGTCGGAAAACACGTGTTTAACTGCTACTCCGCCGCCGGCGTCCAAGTGAAGCCAACCGCTTCGTCATCGGACGCCGCTTCGAAGCGCCAACGCAAACAGCAACAACAACAACGATCGACCGCCGCTACCGCGGACGTCGTCGACGGTCTCGAAAGCGTCTCTTCTTCCGAAGAGAAAGGAGGTACAGACGTTCATCGAGCAGTCGCTTAATCATATATTATTCTTAGATTTTTATTAAATTAAAATAGTTTGTACTTCTGTCTTTGTAACGAAACAACTCACGCCACAACTCATTTCTCTCTCTCTCTCTCTCTCTCTCTCTCTCTCTCTCTTTCTCTCAACGCACTCGGTCGCGTCAACGCGCCGCGAATAAAAAAGAGGACGTAAACGTAAACGTAAACGAGTAGTAAACAACCACGACAAAGAATGAGAGTCAAACGCAAAACTAAAGTCCGGAAATACCTTCGATACTACCGCACAGTCCACGGGTTCCGCGAACCGTACAAAATTCTCCTCGACGGAAACTTCGTCTCCGCGTGCGTCGCGCGGAAACTGGACGATTCCGCCGCGCATCACGTGACCAAATTCTTATCCGCGAACCCATCGACGTGCAAAATATTCACCACGCGAGCGGTGAGGAAAGAGTTGGAGACCATGAAAGGCGAGGACTTCGCGGAAGCCGCGAATCAAACGCACAAGCTGTTGCTCGTGAATGAAAACGAAAACCCCTCAGGAGGAGGAGGAGGAGGAGGAGGAAGAGATGACGCGACGATGAAGAAGAATACGAAGAAAAACAACAGGAGCAGCGGGTACATAGAGAACGTCAAAGAGAGCATACTCGACGCGTGTAAAGAGGACAATCGAGAACGATTCATCGTCTGCACGCAAGACGGAGCGCTGAAAAAGCAGTTACGAAAGGAAAGCGCGAAAGTACCGATTATTTTCTGCCACGTGAGCGGGTTACAGATGGAACCGCCGGTGGACGCGGACAGTAAGAGCGGGTTTGCAGGACAGACGGAGAAAAACGAAGGCGTTTCGGAGAAAGAGATGCGCGCGTTGTTGACGGAAAGAGAAGGAGGAGAAGAGGAAACGAGGAGCATGTACGACGTGAAAACGAACGTTCGTTATAAGATGAAGAAGACGAAAGGACCGAACCCGCTGTCGAATTTGAAGAAGAAAAAAAGAGGTGGGCCTGATGGTCTGTCTGCGCCGGATGTGTCCACGCCAGGAGGCGGGAAGAAGAAACGGAAAAGACGTTGAGTAGGGACGAAAAACTTTTAGATTTTTAGTACTAGTTATAGCAGTAGAAGCAGCTCAAGTTGGTACCAGAATATTAGTGAATAAATATGTAACAACAACAACAGCAACAACATCATCACCATCATCATCATCATCGTCGTCGTCGTTGTCGTCGTCGTCGTCGTCGTCGTCGTCGACGACGACGTCTTTGTCTTTGGTTTGTTTTATTCTTCCGGAACGACTTTGTAATCCATCTGCAGCTTCATCGTGCACACATTTTTCTCCTTACCGTCCGGAGAGTCCAATTCTACGTATTTATAACAGTGTCCGTATAATTTATGCGACCAGTTATCTTCCAACATGTGCGAAACCGCAATCGACGTGCTCGCGATCACGACGTATTTTGGATTTTCCTCGTGTCCTTTTCTCGTCGAAGGAGTTTTTTTGGTGGTTCCTTTTTCGTATCGTTTTCCACCGCTGTTGTTATCACCATCAACCGCGGCGACGACGACGAGGTTCTCCTTCTCCTCTTTCGTTCGCTCCACGTCTAAAACTTCAAAGTGTAAATACTCGCTCGGGTTTCGAATTTCAAACTCTTCGAGCATGTGCAAGTTGCGATAGGCATCTGGTTCGAGAATTTTTCCGTCCGGTAATTCGACTCGCATGATTGGAACGAGATGGCCTTCGCTCGTCCCTAACGCGACGGCGATGTGCGGGTTAAATTCGGACGGGTTTGGGTTTTTCAACTCCACGGACGGGGGAAACTTACGAAATTTCAGGGTTCCCGCGGAAAGAGAGGCGATGGCGACCATGGTTTTGACGACGATGCGATTGATGTGTAAAGTGCGCTTTTTTTGGCGAAAAAATAAAATAAGCGTTTCGTTTCGAAAGAAAGGAAAGGAAGAAAAAAGGAAGAACGCAAACGCGAAAAGCGTGGTGGAGCGGAGGGGCGCCGCGGGGTAGATCAGCAGCACACTCATCTTTTCTTACAACGACGCGCGTTCTCACTAAACGGAAATTTTACTCTGTGCCGCGCATGGCGACGGCGACGAAGGCGATGACAAATACCGCGTACGTGATTGCAATGCTCGTCGCTTGCGCCTTCTTGAATGAAAATTTGTGCACGACTGGAACCAAAAACACGTAATACGCGGTGACTGCGATGCCGTATTGCATGAGCATTTTCATTGGCGTCGTGAAATTGATTGGGACCGAAATACCTCTCAATCGGACGATTACGATAGAAATACCGGAACCGACCGCGAGTTGCGTTCCCGGCGAGGCTAAGGAGGCGGTGACCGCCATTTTTGCGTGACCCATTCTGGCGACGGCGAGCATACCGGCCAAATCGCCCGCGCTCGCGCCCCATGCCATTAACGTGCCACCTAAAAGAGATTCTCGAATACCGAAGATGTGACCGAATGCTTGGAACATGAAGACAATTTCGTCGGCTAAAATGTGCATCCAGGCGATGCCGACCGTAAACGCGCAGAAGAGCATAATTGGTGAGGTTTTCGGATCGGCGCCTCGAGTGGGCGTTCTCGCGTGCGCGAGTCTCGCCCAGAACGCGCATATCGCAAATATAGCGTACGCGGAGAATTGTAATTCACCGTGTTGTCCTCGAACGTTGGCGCTTTTGTTCATTTTTTTCTCCAGTAAACTTCTCGCCGTGCCATCGAAGCCGAACAAAACAATGTCCAACATGCCCGTGGCGTATAAGAGGAACAACGGCGCGACAAACGCGATAACAGCGGCGTGCAATGGGCGCACGCGGCCACGGCTAGTAGATGGCATAGTCAACGACACTATAACAACGATCCATCCAGTCAACCACGTCGTTGGATCGTCCGACCATTTCTTCGCTCCGGATTGCATGGACAACCATCTTCGAAAAGAGGAAACGAGGGAAGAAAAATACTGCCCGGAAGAAAAACCATCCGAATGTCTTCGACTTTTAATAGCCGCTCCAACTCCTCTATTGCCCGAATCGCTAATACTGCCGCGTTGCGACCCTTGCGCGAACTTGCTGCTCAAGTTGTGCAGATTTTTGTTCGTCGTTGTTGCGACGCCGCCCCCACCTCTCGGAGAACTTATCGGCGAGTGCACGTACTCATCGTCCGAATCCTCGTCGTCGGTGATTTCATACATTCTGTGTAAATCCACCTGGTCATCGTCGTCTTCCCCGCCACCGTGATGATGACCAACTACTCCGTGTGCCATCTCCATGCTATTATTATTATTGTCCTCCTCGTCGCTCGCGTCTTCCAACACGTGGCTCTTCACCGTCTTCATCCCGCTACTATGTTTACCACTCTGACTACCGTGACCACTCCCGACCCCTTTCCAACTCATTGGAATCAAATCATCCACCCAATGTCTCCCGTAAATCACAAAGCACACGTAAAACGCGTACACACCTAAATACATAAATCCAAACGCGAACGAAATTTGACCGTACGAACACATGGCGTACGAAATCAACAACAACGCGCAGTAGTGTACGCAATCTCTCAAATACGGTACCGCTTCCACGGTAACCCCACTACCACCTGGCGAAAACACCACCGCCAACGCCTTACAAATCGAACAGACGTAAATCCCTGCCCCGACAGATTCGCTCATCGCCAAATTAAAATCCGGTTCCTCGCTGATACACATCGCCGCCAACTGCGTAAAAATGTCCGGCGCCGACCCGCCCAACGCCAACAACGTCGCCCCGGCGACGTCGTCCGGCAGTTTAAACATTTTCGAAATCGTTCGAATAGCGGGCGCAAAGAACACGTCCGCGACAATCGCAATCGCGCTGAACAAAATCCCGGCCCAGACGGCGAGTAAAGGCACTTTCATAAACGCCGGCACGGAGTCGTTGATGTCATCCGTGCAAAAATAAAACGCCAAGTAATCGATCTTCCCGGCTTCGCAGCGTTCGTTCAGTTTCGAGTGCCTGCACGGAGTGCGCGACGCGAACGGGCGACACCCGAGCGCGTAATCATCATCAAACCTCTCGTCCATTTTTTAATGACTCGGCGAGACGAAAAAAAAAAGTGCTCTGAGCGAAGAACACAATCTCAAACACCTCGATTTAGGGTCTTCTCAGTGTTAGAGCCACGACACCGTTAAAAAATTCTCTCACTCTTTCTCTCTCTCTCTCTCTTTCTCTCTCTCTTTCTCTCTTTCTCTCCGCTCTCCAAAAGTCAGATCTGAAAGCGACGAGCGAGAGCGGAGAGATGACAAAAAGCCTTTTTCTCCTCCGGGGGGCTTCCGTCGACGACAACTCCGCGAAAGGGGGGAGGATGAGGAGGCGAAGGCGGAACGCGAAGGTGGTGGTTAGGATGAACGAAGAGAAACAAAAAAGGAATCCATTCCCACTTTCGAATTTTGGGTCGGGATGCGCGAGCAACAATAACGAGAACGGTGAAGACGACGACGAGGACGACGAGAACGATAACAACAACAACAACAACGTCGGAGGGAAACGAATCCCAATCGGAGGACGGTTTTTGTGGTCCAACGAAGGGAAATCGATCGGTACGGGTTTGAAAAAACTGCCAGATTTTCGACGAAATATGCTGGAAGAAGGCACGGAGGACGTTTGGTTGAAAGAAATGGAGATGAAGCATTCGATATTGGACGCGTACGGAGAGCGTTGCGTCGTGTATAAAGAAGAGGAGCGAACGGACTTGGACGAAGCCTGTCGAGAGTTATTAAACGCGGTTGCGGAGTTGTTGACGGAACAGTATCCAGAAAGGTACGCGATAACAGAGAAGAACGAGGACGGGAGCCGAATGATTTCAATACCAAAGCTCGATAACTACACGGCTTCTTTAGAACCGAAGTCGGGAAAGGAGGCATTGATCACCGCCGCGCGATTGAGCACGAACGAGTTTTGTATAATGCGAAGAAGCAGAAACGGCGGAGAAGAAGCACAAAGTGAGAAACAGGAAAACGGTGGAGATTTCTTCGCCAGAGAACCTTCGGAGCACGAATTCGTCGCCGGCGTGGTGTGCTTTTCCTTCGACCCAAAGAAACGCGAAGGGAAGAACTTATCGCAGCTGCACAAACCGGTGCCGAACTACGAGGAGAAAATTGAAATGGCGACGAGGCGCGTGTTTGATAACTTGTTAAGGAAGATGGACGAGGACGGAGGACAGCCATTGTTTCGCGCAAATTGGGCGATACAGAATAGCAGCGATTTAATTAGCACCGATTTAGATTGGCATCCGACGAATGTTAAAATCGGTGGTGTGATGAATAGAAAACATTTAGTGGAGGAAAGTTCGACCAATTCTTTCGGCGACATCGACGCGATGCACACGGGATATATGGACCCGACGCAAGGTATGCCGAAAAATGTTCGCGAGGTTGGGAGTAAAATGTTTACGCGCGTAGAATACGAAACGATATCGAAACTAAAAACGAATGGGTTTTCATTGTTTACGGTGAAGACGTATTTAGAACCGTTAGAAAATTTTTCGGCGCCGGAAGCCGCGGAGTCGCTGTTCGTCGCCATCACCGAAGCGAGCGAAAGCGAGTTGAAGTACAAATCGCTCGAAAACGCCAACTTGAAGAATCTGATATTAGAATATTTGGTTGCGAATTTGCCAAAAGTCCAGTCGTCTTCATCGTCGTCGTCATCTTCTTCTTTATCATCGACGACAGTATCGTCAAACGTTCTCAAATGTCCCATGGGTTTTTCCACGCCGAAGATTAAAGAAGAAAGAGAAGAAGACGCGCGGACGACACAACCACACGATTTCACTCCGTGGACGTCATTCGATAAAGCAATCGAGGATGCCTCCCCTATTCCACCTTCGTACTACACGAGTGAGAAATTGGCGCAGCGTGAACGCGCCACGGTCTTTTCGCCAGAGAAGGATTGGGTTTGCATCGGGCACGTTTCGGATGCGCCAAGCGTGAACGATTATTTCACAACCACTGTGTTTTCCGATGAAAGCGAAAACGCCGCCGCCGCCGCTGTAGAAATAGTATGCGTGCGAACGGAAGAGAATACGTTTAAAGCGTACGAAAACGTGTGCCAACACCATTTCGCGAAGGTTGCTGATAAGAAACGAGGCACGTGCACAGCGAAAGCAAACTCGTGCGCGGCGGCGTTGCAATGTCCGTATCACGGATTCACGTATGATGTATCAAATGAAGGAAATGGGAAGCTCATCTCGGCGACTCGAATGAAAGGCATGGAAGAGCGAACGGAAAAGATTAAACTCAAAGGCGGTTACGTGTGCGAAACGTTCGGTCCGTTTGTGTTTCTAAAGAAAGATGAGAGTTCGTCGTCGTCTTTGCGAACGTTTTTAGGCGCAGATTTTGCCAGTCGAGTCGAAGAAGCTGATATCAACGTCTCCGATCGCGAGTCTTTTCGTCACGTCGCTCGCGAAACGTTTGAAGTTGAATCGAATTGGAAAGTTTTCATAGATAACTATCTCGATGGAGGTTTCCACGTCCCTTTCGCACATAAAGCGCTGGTCAAAGAAGGTTGCGACATGAGCAAATATAACATCACGCTCTTCGATAATATGAACTCGATTCAATCCGTGGACGTTAGAAAAGAAGAGAACACCAACTCTCGCCTCGGTTTAGGCTCAGCGACCTACGCGTTTGCCTTTCCGAACGTCTGTCTCAACAGATACGGACGTTGGCTGGATACCAACGTGGCGTTCCCAAATCCTGCAGACCCAAATAAGTGCGTCGTCGAATTCAACTGGTACATCGATAACACCAACCACGACGAGGACGACGACGAAGAGTTATTCATAAAGCAAAGCCTCCTCGCCTCTCGCGTCGTCCAAGACGAAGACGAAAATCTGTGCGCCTCCGTACAAAAAGGGCTCCGCTCCAAAGTCGCCTCTTCTTCTTCTTCTTCTTCATCCCGAAGCGGCAGCGGTGGCGACGAAGATCGAGAAGAAGGGTTATACTCCCCTGAATGCGAATCAATCATGTTTGCATTTCACAAGAGATATTATCGCGCCGTCCTCCTCCCGGGCGAATAAAAGAAACGACCGGTTGTAAATATTCTACTTGTGTATATTTTTTTGCCTGACCTTTTTTTTGACCTCATTTTTAGTACAAAGTGACACACACACACACGCACCACACACGCACACAATGTTGGTGTTCAAGAAACCTCTTCTCTTACTCCTGATGATGCTTTCCATCGCGCACTTCGCGGGCTTTCTCTCGTCGTCGTCCTCGACGACGTCGACGTCCAAAATCGTTGCTTTCGCGCAAGCCGAAGACGGCGAGGAAACGACGCCGTCGTTTGGGGATGATGAACGCGAGGAAGACGACGACGACGACGACGACGACGACGACGACGACGACGACGAAGATCCCCCATCAAACGATAACTCGGACGAGATCGATCCGTACCCCGAGATCGAAGACGACGAGGACTCGAAAATCTGGCCGCCGCCGATGCCAGAAGTACGACACTTGAAGCAATATAAAGTAAGAATGTTGAAGGAGTTCTTAGACTTGAGAGGGACGACGTGCGAAGCGTGCGCGGAGAAGGACGATTGGATTCGACGGGTCGTCGACACGTGGGAGTGGCCGAAGAAAGAAGTTGACGTCGCGAATACTGAAGATGAGGAAGATGTGGGAAATGAGGAGAGACGTCCGTACTCGGGAGACGAGATGACGCCGGAGGAGGAAGTCGCGGAAGAGGCGGCGAGAATGAAGAGAATGATGGACGAGTTGAACGGCGGTAAGTCAAAAGATTACACCGGGATGGATCCGAACAGAGTAAGGCTGTTGAAAAAATTGCAATCGAAAGGGTTGAGCTTTATGGGTGGCGAGAACATGGACATCGAACAGTTGGAGCAGTTGGCGAACGCGATGGATGGGATCAACAGTAAGAATGGTGGCGATCTTTAAATTGTACCTGTGTAAAAACAAGTGCTTCAATGTTTTATGGTACACGAGTTTTTGATTTTATTTGACCTGTTCATCGCACTCCCTCCTTACTTCTTCGATGACGTGTTTCAACTCGGCGAAGTTCATCAAAGCGCCTTCGGCTTCGTCCTCTTGAAGGACGCCGGTATCTTTCGATTTTGCAGCTAATTTTTCGCCAATTTCGATAATCTCCAACGAATCGTCCAATTCATTCGCGCCGTAATGCGCGTAGGCCAACAAATACCAGACGTCGACGATGCCGTCGCGCTCTTCTAAGAGCTCTTCGAGAATTTCAATCGCGAGCGCGGCGGAGGTGTCGATTTCCAACAACAATTTGGCGGTTTCGAATCGAAACTCAAAACTTACCTCGTAGTCTTGGAATCTCGGCGTGTATTCTTCATCGTCGTCGTCGTCTTTTTCTTCTTTTTCTTCTTTCTCCACGTCGTCCTCCGACGAGGATGCGTAATCTTTCGTTCCCGGCGCCGGTCTCTTTCGTTCGTAAATATCTCTCTCTTTCTTCGTCTCTTGGACCAACTGCATCGGCTTCCTCCATTTGGCGATGCTTTCTCTCAAATATTTCAGAGCCTCGTCCTTCTTCCCTTGCTCATTTCGCAAACACGCCAGCACTTGCATCGGCTCCGCGCTTTCTTTATCCGATTGTTGCGCTCTTTTGAGTAATTCCTCCACGGCTTTTGCCGTCTCGTCGTCCACCGCGTTATCGCCGTCCATCCCGTCTTCTTCGTCTCGACATCCCAAAATCTGTTCCGCCAACGCGCAACACGCCGAACAGTGCCTATCCGCCACCGACGCGTCCCCTTTTTTCATTTGTTCTTCCAACAAATCTAACCCTTTCTTTGTGCACGCCGTTGCCGCTTTCCCGTCGTCCAACAACTGCCCGAGATACATAAACTTCTCGTACCCGCTGTCCGGATTCGCCTTCGCCGCGTCTCTCAACGCGTCCAGCGCTTCTTCTTGGTCCCCGTACTCGGCTAACGCGTACGCGTACGTTTCCAACGCATCCACGTTCGTTGAATTCTTCTTACAAATATCTTTCAATTCCAACAAACCCTGTTCGATGCGATCGTACGAGATGTGCGTCAACGCGGATTCAATTTGTGTTTCTAACGCCCGCGCGGTTGAACTTTTACCGTTTGTGTTTTTGTTCGTCGCATTTTTATCACCACTCATTCCTCCTTTCATCCCCGTCTTCTTATAATTCGCACTCTTCCCTCCGGATTTCCCATCCCGAGGCGACTTCTTCTTCTTGCTTTTCCCGTTCGCGCCGCCCATGATTGATGACTGATGCGCTCTTCTCTCTCTCTTTCTCTCTCAATTGGAGAAGAGAGAAATCGATTTTTGGAACTCGAGAGAAATTCGCCGCCAACGAAGAAGAGAGAGAGAGAGATTACTTGATTACTTTACACGAACGCACTTGAAAACTTTGGGAAAAAAAAGGCCGACTTAAAAAAACGCGTTCCTTTCTCTCTCTCTCTCTGTTCTTCTCTCTCTTTCAAAGGCGGAGAGAAAGAATGAATCAACGACAACAACAACAACAACACTTACTATAGAAAAGTATTATGGGGGAGAGAGATTCTTTTTCTTCTTTTTTCTCCTTTTTTTGCTTTTTTTGCAAAAGTCGTTGGAACTCCGAACAAACAACTCTTGCGTTTTTGCGTGTTTTTCGTCTGCTCTTTTTTTTTTTGAGCCAACAAAAAACACCAAGGAAACAATTACAAGAGGAACCAAAACGAGAGTCTTTTTTGCTTTTTTTGCTCGTCTTTTGCTTGACTTTTTTCTCTCTCTTTCTCTCTCTGATGAGGAGTAGTATTCTTCTCTCCTCGTTCTCGTTCTCGTTTTCATCCGCGGCAGACACCGCGTACGCGCGAAGACGAAGAGAAAGAGGAGGAGGAAGACGAGCGAGAACAGCGCCAAAGGCGCTCTTCTGTCGTCGTCGTTCTTTTTCTTTTTCTTCTCGGAGCAGCAGCAGCGGCGATGACGATGAAAATGAAAATGAAAATGAAAATGAAAATGATGACGTGAAGAAGAAGAAGAAGAAGACGAAGAATGCGACCAAAAGCCAAAAGGAGGAGGAAAAGGGGATTTGGAAGTCAGAGAGAAAGAGGAGAGAGATGCTTTTAACGACGACTTTAACGATTCAGACGAGAGCAGCTTTTGCGTTGGAGGATTTTGCGAAAAGGGAGGAGAAAAAAGGTGTTTCCTGCGTAGACGTGAAAGAAGGGGGAAAAGGGCAACTCGAAGAGAACGACGTGGTGTCGGTGAATTACACCTTGTATCTTTCCGATGAAGACGGGACGATGGGGAGCAAAATCGATTCGGCGAAGTTTTTCGTCTTTGGCGTGGGGACGGGAGAAGTCATCGAAGGATTCGATGCCGGTTTGCTCGGCGGAGATGGCGTTGGTCCGATGAGAATTGGAGGCGTGAGAGAAGTTTTGATACCGCCGGCGTTGGCGTACGGCGCGAAAGAAGTCGGCGGGGGTCGGATACCCGCGAACTCGTACCTAAAGTTCGTGGTAGAGTTGGTGCAGATTAAGTAAGTAGAAAAGGAAGGGCGACGCTGGAGCGGTCGAGTCGGCGAGCGCTCCTAATAACTTTAGACTTTAGAGTGTCCGATAGCGCGACCGAGTAGTAATAATAGTAGTAGTAGTAGTAGTAGTAGTAGTAGTCTCTTCATCTGTTTTGAAGCAGTTTTAGTATCTTGTGTGATATATGTACACGTGTCTGTTTCGTACACGTCGTGTGAAAATCATTCATTTTACGCAATCGCTTTGACCGCTTTGTCCGCCGCGTCGTCCAAATCTTTCGCCGTCTCGATGTTCAATCCGGATTGTTTCATAATCCTTCGCCCTTCCTCCACGTTCGTGCCTTCTAAGCGAACGACTAACGGGATGTTCAATCCAACCACTTTGACCGCGTTGACGATGCCAGACGCGATCACGTCGCATTTCATGATTCCTCCAAAAATGTTCACCAAAATCGCCTTCACTTTTGGATCTTTGTTTAAAATCTTAAACGCTTCGACGACTTGTTCTTCGCTCGCGTTGCCGCCGACGTCTAAAAAGTTTGCCGGAGACCCTCCTTTACCTTGGATGATATCCATAGTCGCCATCGCCAAACCGGCACCGTTGACCATGCACCCGATGTTGCCATCTAAACCGATGTAATTCAAATCGTATTTCGCGGCTTCGACTTCTCTCGCGTCTTCTTGCGAAGCGTCTCGTTGAGAGAAGATATCTTTTTGCCTGTATTCCGCGTTGTCGTCAAAGTTTAATTTCGCATCCGCGGCGTATAAAACCCCATCCGTGGTTTCCGCCATCGGGTTCACCTCAATCATCGTGCAATCCGTCTTCTTGAACGTTTCGTACAACGCTTGAAACTGCTTCGCCGCGTCCTCTTTATCCGCGCACCCCAACTTCTCCGCCAAATCTAACGCGTCTTCTCTCTTAATCCCGCCACTTTCCTCGTTAATATCGATGTACTTCTTAATAATCTTTTCCGGATTCGATTCCGCTAAGTCTTCAATAGAAGTCCCACCTTCCGCGCTCGCGATAATCATCGGTTTTGCGCTTTTACGATCCAACAAAATCGCAAAGTACATCTCCTTCGCAAACTTCATCTTCCTCGCCACGAGTAAAGCGTTCACCGGTTTTCCTTCCGGCCCGGACTGTTTCGTCACCAGCACGTTACCCAGCATCTTCTCCGCCGTTTCTCTCGCCATCTCATTCTTCACGATGTGCACGCCTCCTTTAAACCCGCCAAACTTAAACGTCCCTAATCCTCTCCCGCCGGCTAATATTTGCGACTTGATCACTACCTCGTCGTCGCCTAAACACTTCATCTGCTCCGAGGCTTTTTGCACCTCCTCCACGGTCTTGCACGCGATAGAATCCGGTACTCGGACGCCAAATTTGCGCATGATGTCCGCGCCTTGGTATTCGTGCACGTTCAACGAACGTATTTGTATCTGTTTTTGTTGTACTTGTTGTTGTTGTTTCAGATGCTCATTCAGATGAATAGGCGCGCTTTGAACAACGCTTCGCATCCGTCGCATCCTCCATTCCGTTGACGACGACGGAAACGAACTCGCCGCTGCTGCTCGAGAAAAGGAAAAGAACTTTACGCTGTTAAACTTTCCCGAGGAGAAAAGGTGAAAAGACCCAGATGACGCAGATCGGTCAAAATCACCGAACAAAGAAGCGAGTATTCTTCTTTTCGCCGCGGTGTTGCTGCGCTTCATCGTCGAAAGTCTCGCGGAAAAGTATATTTTGCGCGCGTGCGTGTAAAGAAATGGAGAAAGAGAAAGAAAGAGTCAGAGGCATTTATGCGCAAAAACGCGCGCGCGAGCGTATGAATAAATGGAGAAAAAGAAAGAGAAATAGTCAGAGTAAAAACGACAACAGCGTTCATTATTCACTTTAATAATAATAATACGTTTTGTACAACACGCACTTCGATTACTGCGTTAAAAATGGTATCAGTTTATATACACGCGCACACGCGTCAATCAATCCTTTGGCGGCGGCGGCGGCGAGAGCTTGGAGGACAGTCCGCGAAACTCATTCAATTTGGACTCCATCGCTTCGCGATACAGCGTCGGCGTGATCGATCGAACAACACCAGAGAGCGTCGGCGTGATCGATCGAACGAGTATGTTTGAGACCAAAGATGGAAGTTTTTTTATCTTCGGCGGCTTCTTCGCGTTGACGGTATGCTCTTTACGTTCATCGTCATCTTCTCCTTCCTCCCCTTCCATCGGATCGTCTATTCCTTCTTCTTCTTTTTCTTCTTCTTCTCGTCGATCTTCTTCTTCTCGAGCGGCAGCCATCACCAAATCTTCGTCTTCTTCTTCACCGCGTTTCCGTCGTTTAACCAAATTCAAACCCAGTAAACTTTCTTTTCTTTTCTCGGCTTTTATTGCTTCGAGTAACCGATCGACGCGATTGACGGCGACGATGGCGGGCCATGATTGTTGTTGGTCGCGTCCCATTGTTTTCGTTACGATTGGCGCACCCGCCGCCGCGGCTTTCGATTCGTGGCCTTCGTCTGTAGAGTACAAACTGTCCATCGCGCACGGTTTCAAAATCATCGTTTTCCGGTTGTTCATGGTCTGAGTATCGCTAGTCGTAATGGTATTCCTATCTTTCGATTCCTCCGACAAATTCTCCTGGCTCTTCGTCTTCTTCTTTTCCTTCTTCGCCTTCGTACTCCTCTTCACCGCGGTCGTCGTCGTCGTCGTCGTCCTCCGCGTCATCGCCTCCTCCCACTCCTTCAACAACATCTTTTGCTTCGCGAAAATAACCTTGTTCTTCTCCTGTACTTTCTTCAAACTCATCTTACACGCTTTCCTTCCGCCTTCAAACATATCCACGCCGTGAAACTTGGTGCACTTTTGACAAAACCGCGACGCCATCTCGTCTCCTTTTTCGACGAATACCTCTTTGGCGTTTAAGCACGAGCGACACGTTTTCGACCGAATCTGGTATTTGTTTTCGCACACTTCCTCGCACGCGTATACTTTGCACGCGACTTTTACGACGAGTTCGTTTTCCATCGACGACCGGGACGACTTCTCGTTGTTGTTGTTGGGGTTTTGTTGTTGTTGTTGTTGTTGCACTTCTTCTTTATCGTCGTTCGTTTTTTTCTTCTTCGTCTTCTTTGTTGTCTTCTTCGACGCGGTGTTGGTGAAAGTCGTTACCCTCTCGGGAGGGGAAGGATTCGTCGGATTGGCAGCCAAACGGCACACAGTCGTCGAGGGTTGTTGGTTTGAGAACAACAGATCTGATTCTTCGAAAAGTGAACGTCTCAGTGTTAACTCGTTTCTTTCTCCGTCGTCGTCCTCGCTCATGATCTCTCTCTTTCTCTCTCTCTTCTTTTCAAAGTAGAGTTTGTGTTCGCGCGCGTGTTGTTGTTCGTCGCGCGTTGGTGTCGTGCGTGTTCTCGTTCGGTTTCTTTCTCACGTCATGGAAGACAAAATGCCTAAAAAGTGCTTTTTTTTTTCAAAACGACTTTTCAAAAACTCGCACTTTTCTCACCAAACACCCTTTTCACGCAAGGGTGTTTGTTCAATAAGATTTTAAGAAGGAACACACGACTAAGAGAAGACGCGCACTCGTTTCAATATTCTCGAGTCTCCGACGACGACGACGGTTGTTCTTCGGCGCAGCAGTAGTAGTAGTAGTGGTAGCAGCACTGAGCATCGCACGGACGAGTGGGGTTGTCGTGACTCTCTCGCGTCACAGAGAGGCGTGTATGCTCTGATCAGAGTCGTTTCTCTCTGGCATCTCATTATTTTAAAACATTTTTGTTTGAAAAAGTGCAGAAACTTAATTAAGTAGCAGCGCAATCGGTTCTCGTTCGCGTCGTTGTGTTGTTGTTGTTTCACAACGTTTGTTCTCGCAACATCGCGATACTAATAAAGAAGAATGGCGGAGAGCAAAAAAGCACCACGCGCCGAGGAGGAGGAGTGGACGCCTCTGAAACGACCTCTTTTACTCCTCGGGTCGCTCTCGCTCGCGTCGTCGTTCGTCGCGTATAAAAAAAAACATCTCAATTGGTTCAAAACGAGTTACGCGTGCGCGTGCGTGACGTTCGGACCGGCGATGGTTTTGTACGCGTTGCCGGAAAGGAGCGAACAGTTGGAAGAGAAACTCTTTTTTGTTTCCTCCTCGTCCTCCTCGTCCAACGACGACGACAACAACAACAACAACAACAGAAACAACGACAGAAACAACAACAGAAACAACAGAAACGACGACGACTCGTCCAAGCGAAGAGAAGAGAGGGAAAAAGAAACGAAGAGGAAGAATAAAGAGATGTTGGAGAGGATGAAGCGCGTAAAGTTGTGAAGTGAAAAGTAGCATCGCGTGGATCTCGTTCGCAACTCTCTCTCTCTCGTCGTCGTCGTCGCGCTCCTTTCTCTCTCTCTCTCTCTCTCTCTCTCTCTCAACGCGTCGCGAACGAGGAGATGTTGGAGAGGATGGAGAAGGGAAAGTTGAAGGGAAAATTGGATGCGTCACACTTTTTTTCTCTCTCTCTCTCTCAAAAGAATGTTGTTATCACCACTTCCGACGTCGTCATCATCAGCGAGAACGACGACTCCGAGTGGTGGTCCAAAAAGCAACAGACGAGGTCTGGTTCACGCGTCATCATCATCTTCGTCATCATCATCATCATCTCCAAACGCGCAAAAATTATTAGTGAAACCACAAAAAGCTTTGGAATTGATTCAGTCGCAAAAATACGCCTACGTGGACGTCCGAACGAAACACGAGTTTGAAACCGTCGGACATCACAAGAATTCCACGTGCATTCCTTACTTCTTGAGCATGGGGCCTCCACCAGAAGTCAATCCGGATTTTATAAAGGAGGTGGAGATGAAATTTCCAAGGAAAGATTGTCCTTTGTTGATTGGCTGCGCGGCCGGCGGGCGAAGCGCCAAGGCATCTGCGACGTTGCGTGAAGCCGGCTACACCAACATTGCTGATTTAGAAGGCGGGTTTAAAGCGTGGGCGAGTGAATTCGGGGATATGATTGAGACTGGATGTGGCTGTTAAACAGACTACCGCGCGCGCTTGAACGTATCGCGTCGGGGGTGCCTTGGTAACTGTTTTACCCTTTTTGTTTGGGGTCCATCTTGTGTTTGACTAAAATACTAATAACCTCACCTCACGCAGCATACTCGTACTAATACTGATACTCATAGTAATGCGCACTAAATGACTCGTCAACCTAATTCTGCGTTTCCGAAACGCATCTCGGGCACTCGCACACAAAACCGTATGCTTCTTCCAACTGCGCTCTTCGTTTCGCTACGTTCAACGACCAATCTTCGTTCAAATCGATATACGCGATGGTGAGTTGTTCGCCTTGTTTTATATTCTCGTTGGCGACAAACTCGACGAGGTGGTTTCTTTCAGGCCAGGTGACGTTAACGTTAGGAGCGCAGGAGTGGTTGAACATGGAGCCATACGCGTAAATAGCTGATCCGTTCGACGCACCCGTGCGAATGGACGACGTTAAAGTTTGCTCCATCATCGCTCGAAAATCTCCCTGAGAAGAAGAAGAAGAAGCGCTTACCGGATATTCAACCTTGAACGAATTCAAGTGAAACCGCGTGGTTAAATCCGCGTACCACCGTATATCGAACACGGACCGAATTTTGGCCTTCTCTTCCTCGCTGTCGCGAATCTTTTCGCACGATTCCAACGTTTGTAAAAGTAAAGCGTGTTCCTCTTTCCACGAAGGAAACATTTGGTGCTCGTCTACGTGCGCGTGCACCAACAACTCTGCCACATTCGCATATTTCTTCATAGTTTTTCTATCTATACTCATCGCACCCTCTTCTTTTTTGTTCGTTCGTGCCTCCTCTTCTTCTTCTTCTTCTTCATTTTCTCGAATCCTTCTCGCCGCTTCCTCTGGCGTCATCTGGTTCACCTCCTCCTCGGAAATGTTCATTTCTTTTATCAATTTTTTGCGCATGCTTTGTGTTACCATGAATTGCACGGATGCTTTCGCGTTCGCGTTCGCGTTCGCGTCCAACCGAAAGCTCCTCTGGACGCTTCTTGTGGCTATTCTCAGCGCCATCAACGGAAACTTCAACTCGTTCTCTTCGCAATACTTCTCCATCCTTCTCAAATCCATCGTTTGTTCCGTCTCGTAAAAGCTCGCTCTCGCGTCTCGTTCGCACTCGACGCTGCAAAATCTCCCATCTGATGATACTTCCTCGTTGTTATTGTTGTTGTTGTTCTTCTTCTTCTTTGAGAGCTCTCCCAGGCACAAGTAACACTCCAAATCGTAATTCCAAATCGTCGGATGACTCGTGATTGGTTTTTGCCGCCCCTCTGTCCCTCCTCCCGCCTTATTGTTGTTGTTGTCGTTCTTCTTCTTCTTCTTCTTCTTAAATATGCTTTCGTTTTTCGTCACGTCCCGACTCGCGTACAAACCTCTCCCGTTCTTCTCGTGGTGCCCGATGAAAAAATTCCCCGAACACGAATCATCATCCAAAACGTTACGCAGCGGGTCGTCCAGAGAAAAAGATTCGTACACATCATCGTCGTCGTCGTTGTCGCCGCTTTTGAAAACAAACTTCCTCGAGAACAACAGCGTCACTGTCGCTTTTTTTGCCGCTCCTCGGTGGTGGTGGTTAAAACGCGTCATCAACATTTTCATCATCATCATCCTCATCATCATCTTCCCCGCGTTTATTTATGATAGCGTGCGCTCGTTATTGCTCAGTGTTGTTTCTCCGGGGTTATTTGGAAATCAATTTTATTATCATCATCATCACCCCGCCGCCGCTTACGATTGGAAGAAGTATATTCGATGAAACAGTCGCTGCGTAATACTATGCTCATCAAGTCACGCGCATTCTCCACGCACACGTGAGGGAGGCACAGCTTTTTGAGGGAAATCTCCCTCGAAAGACAAAAGAAGTGGATAAAGCGAGAGACCATTTCACACAAAAAATTAGTCAACAACAACAACAACGCATACTCCTCCTTTGTTTTCTTTGTTGATTCGCACTCTCGCGAAAAAGAAGGACTTTGACTCTTCGTGTGCTCTCTCTTTTGTTCTCGATACGAACAACGCGCGATTGTGTGCTCGTTTCGTGGTGTTATTAAAAAACGGATATTAGGATTACACTTTGGAATAAAAGATATCAACGATGATGATGATGATGTGTCAAACAACAACTGCGTTTTCCCCGTCGTTCTCCTCCACTCTCGCGAAAAAGAAGAACTCGAGGATCGCGAAAACGCGGGGAATAACAACAACAACAGCGACGACGCAATCGTTCGGTCCGTGCTCTTGCCACGGCGGCGACCATCTCTCCGCCGAACGCAAAGCTGAACTCGTGTCTGTTTGCGAACAAATCGGCACCGCGGGGAAAGGCATCACCGCCTGCGATGAAGGACCAGGGACGATTGGCATGCGCTTAGAAAACGTCGGGATGGTGAACACGGAAGAGAACCGAAGAGCGTACAGGCAGATGTTGTTTGAATCGCCGAACGCGAATAAGTACTTATCCGCGGCTATTCTCGACCCGGAGACGTTGTATCAGAAATCGAACTCGAAGAAGCACGACGGGAAACTGTTCCCGCAGGTGTTGAGCGAGATTGGGATCGTTCCGGGAGTGAAGCCGCACTTGAAAGTTTACGCGTTGCCTGGTCAATCTGGAGCGACCGTCATGCAAGGTTTGGATTCGTTGGCGGTGAGATTGCAAGAATATAAAGACGCCGGATGCAAATTTGCCAAGTGGAGATCGCCGATGGATATCGACATCGTTAACGGTCAACCGAGCGATTTGACCATCGAGACGAACATGTTGGATTTAGCTCGATACGCGTTAATTTGCCAAGACGTTGGTTTGGTTCCAATTGTCGAACCAGATGTCTCGTTGAAAGGCGATCACGATTTAGAAACCGCGGTGAGAATCAACGTTAAGATCCAATCCGTGTTGTTTAAAGCGATGTTAGATCACGGCGTGTACATGGAAGGCGCTTTGTTGAAATCGAACATGGTCAACCCGGGTAAAAACTGTTCGAAAACGTACACGGTCGATGAAATCGCCGAAGCGAACTTGGAAGTTTTCCGAAGATGCTTCCCGACGGCGATGCGCTCGGCGAACTACTTGTCCGGCGGACAAAGCTTAGAAGACGCGGCGGCTCGATTGGATGCCATCAACAAGAAGAAAACTGTTCGAGATCCGTGGAACTTATCCTTCTCCTGGTCAGCGGCGTTGCAAATGCCTTTGTTCGAGTTGTGTCGAGGCAAAGACGAATTGCCGTTGCAAGAGATGGAGAAATTGTACGTGAAAGAGTTGGAAGTCGCCGGTAAAGCCGCGTTGGGGAAACACAAGAGAACCGGGACGGATGGCGACCACATCGGTAAGTGAGTGAGATGAGCGGATGTGTATACACACGGTGCGTGCGTGTGTACTGTTGTAACGAAAGACTATCCTTCTTGATGCCTATAAAACGTGACGCGTCGTCGCGTCGTTGTTTTCTCGCTCACCCCACGTAGTACTTCAGGAAAAATAAAACTTCTGTCTTTGTAATGAAACAAGTACACCACAATTCATAATAAACTAAAACGCCCGCATATACATAACCACACGAGCGGAAACGATGACTGCGTTCACGGCCAATTCTTTCGCAGTATCGGGAGGACGCAACTCGTGTCGTTCTTTTCGCACCGCGTCTTTCCGAAAGAAGCACACTTTCCCGTCGTCGTCCGCATCGCCGTTTGCAACGAGAGCGTCGGCGAAAACATCGGACGACGCTGCAAAAATGCCACCACCAACGAGGAGAGAAACCGTCCTACTCGCCGCCATCGTCGGTCTCACCACCGCCGTTGCCACGACACCTTCGCACAATTCGTCGTTCGCCTCGGAAGAAGGAAGAAAACAAACGATTTTAATCACCGGTGGAAACTCAGGCATCGGGAAAACGGCGTCCGAACAGTTGGCAAAACTTGGCCATCGGGTGATTCTCCACGCGCGAACGCCGGCGAAAGCGGAGAAAGCGAAGAAGGAGATTTTGTTTACTCAGCCGGATGCGGACGTTGTGACGATGGAAAGTAACTGCGATTTGATGGATTTGAAAGAGGTCAGAGGGTATTGCCAGGAAGTGTTGGAGTATTTAACGTCGTCGAAGAGCGGCGACGGCGGCGAGGAAAATGGGAGCAACGTGAAGAAGTTGGATTCGTTGATTTTGAACGCCGGGATTATGGCCGCGCCGTACGAACTGAGCAAGCAAAACCACGAGAGTCATTTTCAAGTCAACCATCTAGCGCATTTCTTAATGTATGAGAATTTAAAACCCGCGTTATTTGCGAATGAAAGCGCGAGTAAAGGGCCGGCGAGAGTGATTTCGGTGTCGTCTTTATTGGCGATGATTGGCGAGTTGTCGCTGGACGTGAACGACTTGGATTTCAAAAATAGAAAATACGATAAGTGGTACGCATACGGACAATCAAAAGCGTGCAACATTTTGTTCGCGGACGATTTAGCAAAAGAAAATAGCATATCGAAATTGGTCGCGAATTCGTTTCACCCGGGAATAGTGACGACTGATCTAGTTCGCTATTCATTTCCGGATTTAATCGCCTCCAAACGCGACCCGGAACGCGAACGATGGATTCGCGAACGGGCGAGAAGGATTGGCATACGCGACGCGGACGAAGGGTGTAAGACGCACGTGTGGTTGGCAACGGAAGATGCCGCTTTAGAAAAAAGCGGGGAGTTTTTTGTGGACCCGGGATTGGTGTATCCGGGCGCGACGAGGAAACAACTCGTGGAGTCCGGCGACTGGTTCCTCGTGAGCGGAGAAGAATTCTTAGCGCCGCAACTGCAATTTCCGGAGAGGTTATTCGATGGGTGGAGAAACGACGAGACGAGAGTGAAATTAAGAGAACGTTCGCAGAATATGGTGAACGACTTTCTTCTTTAATAGTATAGTATAAGATTTTAAAATAGCAGCAGCAGCAGCAGCAGCAGCAGGCGCGCGCGTTGAAATTATATTTCACACGATTGAAACTAATCTAAAAACCAGGACGAACAAACCCGCTCTTAAACACGTGCACGGCCGTATCGTTAAATGCGCCGTTGTGTAACGAAAACTTCGACTCCTTCGTTTCATCTTCCAACGATATTTCCTTCTCGATGCACGCGTTTTCCTGGTTTCCAACGACTACGACTCGATTCGGTTTCCGTTTCGTCTTCGTGGTCAACCTTGAGTTGTTCGCGAACGACCATCGCTCGTAATAGTTAGAGAACTTATTCCCGCAAAGAAGTATCTTTCCCAGGGGATCGTCCTCTTCGTTTTCGCCGCTACTCACCACATTCCAGCGGTGCGCTAAAATTTCCTCGTATAAATCCGCCTCGCAGTGAGGCATGTACGCGAATACTCTCTCATCCTTTTCTTCTCCGCTATTCTCAACGAACTCCTTCGACCGTTCCGCCGACCACGCTTCCACGCTCACGCCTTCTCTTCCCACCTTCATCCGTTTTAAAACTTCCAAATCCACCTTCCCGAACGCCGGGTCGTATATACACACATTCTTCAAAGCGCTAAACACCATCTTTTCTTCGCTCTCTTCCTCCTCGGATTCTTCTGCCAATAAAAGTGCAAACATCATCTGAAACCGACTCGTCGCCGAGTGTCTGAACGATCCGGTGCCTAAAACGACCATTTTTGTGACACTTTTTAACAACCTCCTCAAAAACCACCTTCGACTTGGTTGTTCCTCCGAGTCGGTTTCGTTTTCGTTTTCGTTTTCGTCGTCGACGAGCAGCCTGCGCAGGAAACGCTCGAAAAAAATCGACTCTTTCACGTCTCGTTTCGCGCGTTCCAGTTTTCTCTCCGTGTCCTTCACGAGCGTTTCGAAGTCGTCGTCTTCGTCCTCTTCTTTGTCTTCGTCTTCGTCTTCGCCGAGGCGGAATTTCGTTTTCGCGAGTTGGACGTTTCGGAGATGTTTTTTCCCTCGCGCCGAGCGCTTGCTGGAGACGATTTGCCACAACAACGCGTCGTCTGAATCCTCCTCGTCGTCTTCCTTCCCTTTTTTGATATCGTCGAATGTGGACATGTTGTTCTTCGTCGTCGTCGTCGTCGTTTACATCGTTTCAACGCGGGGAATTTTGAACTTTTGATGTGCGTGTTTTTGTGTGTGTCTGAGTGTGTGAAGATTTGTTGTTGTAGGACGAATATTAGTATTTAACTTTTACCACGCGGTACTATTATAACTGGTTTCACGTGCGAGATGACGACGATATCCATTCTACATAGCCGACGTGACGTTCTCTCTCAACACGTCCGGCTTCGCCCCGGACCACTCCGCGATCTTCTCGCCGTTCTTCCACAGCATGAACAAAGGCACGACGCGAACGCCCCACTCTTTCATCAGCGCTCTCGACTCGGTGTCCGTATCGCCCATGATTTTCACAAACGTCGCCTTCTCCGCGAATTCTTCCGATAAACCGACGAACGTCGGGTAAATAACTTTGCAAGGACCGCACGTTTTCGTGGAAATTTGGACCGCGATGAGACCGTCGTTACCGCCCGTGACTGCATCCCACTCCGCTTTGTTGTTGGCGAATTTCACGTTTCCGTCGCCTCCGTCCGCGGCGCCCGCCGCTCGGACGACGGCGGCGCGTCCAGTACTGAACGTTCGTCGGCTTTGTCTGTTTCAATTGTTTGGCGTAAAAGAAAAGAGAGTGTTATCGCGTTGGGGTTAATTTAACGTGACTCGTACTACTTTCCTCCGTCGAAAGCGAGCGTTCTGAATACAGCGTATTCTCTGTATCCTTCGTGTTGCTGAGTCACACTTTGGGCAAAAAAACCAAAGCGCTTTTAAAAATCCCCCTCGGATCCCTATCCTTTGGATCTCTTTTCTCGCGCATTTCTCATCATCATCATCATCATCGAGAAGAAGAAGAAGAAGAAGACAAAGAAGAAAAAGTAAAGTAAAGCAGAAGACCTCTTCGAGAGGACGATCTCGTCGCGAAACAACCCGACCCGAGGCGCGCGACACACACAGAGAGAGAGAGAGAGAGAGAGGGGAAAAAAAAATCTCGCGATGTCTAATCTTTCTCACCGTATTCTTTTGGTCGTTACGGAGGAGATCGAAATCGAATTCGACGACAGGTGGTGTTGTTGTTGTTGCGCAAAAAACATGACGATGACGGCTTTTTCTATGCGTTGTTGTTCTCTCTCTCTCTCTCGGTTTTAAATTACGCGTGCGTGTGTGCTCTTTTCTCTCTCTCTCTCTCTCTCTTTCTCTCTGGCGCGCGAACTTGAGAGATGATGATGATGAGAGTTCCTCTGTAATAACGTCATACGCTTCCCGAAAACGCTCCTCTCTCGGTATCTTCCTTTTTGAATGTGTGAAATTTAGGGTTTTTTAAATTTGAGAGAAAAACGCCAATTTTTGCTTTCAGACGAAAAAAAAATACACGCACGCGTTGTTGTTGTTGTTGTTGTTGAAAGAAGAAGACGAAGAAGAAGACAAAGAAGAAGAAGAGCGAGTACGAGTACTATCACTGCTACTACTACTAATAAAAGAATGGTATTACTCTCGATCAAACCGCGATTACAAAAAGAAAAGTGGTCTTTATATTGGAAGTGTTCGATGGCGACGCGAACGATGTATTTGGACGAGTTCGATTTGGACGTGGACATTGCGAAAACGACGGCGAGGGAGTTGAAAAAAATGATCGCCGAGAGGGTTGGTTTGCCGCCGGTCGCGGAGTTGTTTCGGTTGGAAGGGTTTCAAGAGCCTTGGGAGTTAATGTGCGCCCAGCTCGTCGTTGGTTCTCTCTTTCTTTTCCGTTGGTTTTTACGTCGTTCGTTCGTTCGTTGAGGTATTTCGTGCGTTTTTTTCCTCGAACTGACAAACTCTTTCTCTCTTTCTTGTGATGATAAAAAAGTCAATACAAAGGCGTGGAACTCCAGGCGGATAAACCGCTGAGTGAATCCGGCGTACCAGAGAAGGACGAGTCGGACATGTCTGGTGAGAACGGCGTTCCTATCATCGTAGCTGTTCGCAAGCACTTGGTGGCGGAAGGATGGAAAATGGTACACAACGACGCGATGGACTCGGATACCGAAGAAGATGACTTTTAGTTCGCGCTGGATCAAATGGGAATTATGTCACATAGACTTGGTTTTATTGTCACTACCAGGTACAATAATATGATCATTACAACACGCGCGCGCGAATAGATAGAACGGAAAAAGGGATATTCTTTATTCTTTATTCAGAAGAAGAAGAAGAAAAATCTGAAGTCTCCTCAGCCGGTACAGCTACCGCTTCCTCTTTCTCTTCTACGACGACTCTTTTCCTGGATTGAAACGGCGCAACTTGCGAGTTCGCCGCCTGTCTGCTCTCCGCGTCGAAGAACTCCAAGAACCTGTTAATCTTTATTACCGCGGCGTGCGCAGCCTTGGCGCTAAAATCCGCGTACTTCTTCGCAGTCACCCCGTCGAACGTTTTCTGTTGCGTGTCGAAATACGTCTTAAAATCAACCTTCTCGATATCCTCGACGATGTTAAACGCCAACTCTTTCGCCCTTTCCTCTTCTCTTCCGGATAAAAACACGCACGCGGTTAACAGATTCTTCTTAATCGTGTTTGGTTCACCCAACACAGATTTCACGTTACTCAACAACGCCTCGAAGTCTCCGTCCTCGGCTAACTCTTCGCAGTTTCGTAAAATCTCTCGACTTCTCGCGATGGGCACGAGGTAAAAGAACAACGGCTTCTCCGGTTTCCCTCCGATAGAATCATCCGGAATTAACCCAAACCCGATAAATCCAACCGTCAACGCGATCCCAATCGCCAATCGTCTGTTCACCGTGTTCTGATCTTCCTCGCTCATCTCCGCCACCGTCAACTGTTCGCTCGGCTGTTCTTTCGAGACGAATTCTAATCCGTCTTGCAACCAGTTCCCGTCCTTCTTCTTCTTTCCGAAATCGAAAATCTGCTCGCGTTGCATGCTCCCATCGATTCGAGACTTTGTCCCGGTGCCCCTCGGTTTCATTCGCGCCAGTTCGTCGATGGTTAAATTTTCATTATTAGTGTTACTCTCTTCTCGCTTGTTGGACGCGTTGTTGTTCGTCTCCTCCAACTTTTGTTGCAACAGTTCTTTCTCCTTCTCCGCTCGCTCTAATTTCGCGAGCATTTCTTGCATGGACGTTTCGTTCATCATCATCGAAGAAGAAGAGGACTCGTTGTTTTCGTCGCTCTTTTCGTCGGAAGCTTTGACGACTCGAAGAGTTCTTCGTTTACTTCTTTTTCTCTCTCTTTCGTTTGAGAGGTTTGTTTTCTTCGCACACGTCTTCTGCTTCGTCGTCGTCGTCATCGAAGAAGGAGGAAGACCGCCTTTGCCGCTCCGACGCGGACCAAACGCATTTTCCGAAAAAGCAAAGGACCTGGACGCAAACATCGTCGTCGTCTTTTGTCGTCGTCGTCGTCAAAGTGAGAGCGCGTTGTGTTTAGCGCGTCTGTCGTCTGTGCTTTAAATCGCCCGCACTTTGCGCTTTGCGTGTACTACGAATGGAGAGAATTTCATTCGTTTCGTCGTCTCGTCGTTTCCCCACTTTTGTGGAAGACTTTGCGTGAGTAATTAATGTTTACCTACGCGACGAGGACGACGACGACGACGAGGACGACGACGACGAGGACGACGACGAAAAGAGCTTCTCTCTTCTGTTTGCGAAAATTCGTTTCTTTTGAAGAAGGCGCGAGGAAGAGAGAAGAGAGTTCCTCGCGCGCATCTTTTTCCGGCAGAATGGCGGCTCTCGTTCAGGACGAAGATGTTGATGCGAACCGTAACAACACGACGACGACAACAACAACGAACACAACTTTTTCGAAGAAGAAGAACAAAAAGGAAGATGCGGAGAAAAAGAAAGGACCGACGCCGGCACCGAAGCACACGCGGAAATACGGCACGCCGATGACTGGGTACCAACTGGAACACGGCGCGAAATTGATGGCGGAAGATTCACCGTTCGCTTCCTTGAACTTGAAGGAAGCGATGAAAAGCGGCGCGGCGAAAGGCGTGAGATGTCGACAGCACGTGAACCCGCTGTCGCAGAAATTTAGCGCGCCATCGCGGACGCCCGATTGGGCGGCGATTTTCAAAGAACCGGTGAAACCGATGACCATAGACGTGGGATGCGGGGGAGGAAGATTTCCGCTGGCGATGGCGCAGCGGTTTCGCGAGAGGAATTTCTTAGGCGTGGACGTTCGAGAGGCTTTGGTGGAAAGAGGGGAGAAGTGGGGGGAGTTTGCGGAAGTTTCCGAGAACGTCGCCTTTGCGGCTGGGAATTGCACGGTGTCTTTGAAGCCGTGGTTGGACGATTACAACGAAAATAACAGAGACGAGAAAAGAAGAGGGAAAGTTGAACTCGTATGCGTGCAGTTTCCGGATCCGCACTTTAAAAGAAAACATTGGAAACGAAGGGTGGTGCAAAAACAAATGGTGGACGCGTTAGCGAGCGGGTTGGAAGAAGGGGCGAGAGTGTTTTTGCAATCGGACGTGAAAGAGGTGGCGGAAGATATGCGCGATAAGTTTGAGAAGTTTGGAAACGGGAAATTTGTCGTCGACGAGAGTTTACACGGCAACGAAGAGGTGATTTTCGAGGCGGACGCGCCAGATATATCGGATTGGGAAGGCGAGGAACACGAGGGGTTCGTGCCTACTTGGTATAAAAAAGGATGGTTGAAAGAAAATCCGCTGGGTATACCCACGGAAAGAGAAGTACAAACCACGAACGAAGGCCAGCCGTGTTTCAGAGTGATGCTCGTCCGAACTTGAACTGCGGAATAGTAGTATATAATATTTTTAAGAGAAGAAAGAGAGTGTTGAAAGCAATACATCGATTATACCGGTATAACTAGTACGGCAGTAACTATCATCCAAATTTGCGTCTAAATCGATCTCGAGTCTCGTTGAACTTTGCGCTTCCTTTAGGTATCGTCATGTTGTTTGCTACCGTAGAGGACTTCATCGTCGTTTCCACGATTTTGTTTCGGTTAAATATGAGCGAGGCGTCTCGAATCATGTCGCCGTATTTAGAGGAAGAAGGAATAGCCGACGCCGAACGCGCTGGACCGCCTCGGGCGGATAAGTTTCCAGCTTTTAACGCCGCGCGTTCAATCGCGAGCGCGCGACGGCGCGCTGATAACGAGTTTGCATTTTGCTCTGGAGCGCTCTTACTTCCCGGCTGTTGCTTCGAAGAAGAAGAAGAAGAAGAAGAAGAGGAAGCAGCAGCCGGCGCACGCGAGGATGCCAGAGACGACGTAACGCGCGATTCTCGCATTTTACTCTCCGTAATATTCACCGACGCGCCCGTTGGCGTTGACTTTCGCACCGACCTATGGTGCTCGTATTCCCTCCACGCGTCTTCATCTTCGTCAAAACCGTCGTCCGAAAAGAGCGATGCGATGTTTGGTATTTTCGATCCGTTACGTTTGTGCGTCATCGAGCCGCGCTCGCTTTCTTCATCGTCATCTTCGTAGTCATCAAACGATGATACCGATGAGTTATCGTCCACGTCCCCAGGATTATTTGAAGCCGGCGCCGATGAATCAAACGCGATGGTGGTTTTCCTCGCTCGCAAACTCTCGATTTCATCTCTCAACTCTGCCACCGTTTGATCTCTCAGAGCTAACGCAAATTGTAACTCCGCGTTTCGTGCCACCGCCAAGCGGTACTCGGAAAGAGAGCGCGCTAAACCAATATTACCTCTATAGTTACCACCACCTGATATTAAATCATCTACTTTCTTGCTGATTAAATCTCTCACGCAATCGTTCCTTGAGATTTCGTCCGCGTATTTTTTCGAGTCTTCCGCGTGTCGTAAATGTTGCTGGCGTAACTTTGCAATCTTCTTTTCGTGCTTAGCTTTGCCCTCACCTCGAGCAGCTGCGACGCGTTTTTCACGCCTAGTGAGTTCTCTGCGGTTCGACATATCTGCCGCTTCCAGCTCGAACAACGCTTTTTGAAAATTGACTCGCTCTTCCACATTTTCGGTGATTTCGTCGCAGAGCTGTACAACGCGTTCGTCGAGCGCTATGCGAGAAGAGCACGTTTTGCATTCGTCGTAAGTTGTCGCTGCATATTTATCACCATCGCGCGTACTTCCTTTATTGTTGCTATGATACTTTGAACGTCCAAACGGAATGCTATCTGTCATTGCCGATGACAGGACGGCGTCATCATTCGCGGTTGACATCGAATTGCTTTTTGTAGTATTTCGCCTCGAGAAGAAGCCGTGCAGTCTCGATGAAGTCGTCGATGACGCAGATTCGGCCGCAACCCTTTTATCATTACTGTTATTATCTAAAGCATTTCCAAGCGCTAGCTTTAATCTCGAAACTTCTGATTGTAAAGCTTCGACCACTTTGCGGTACTCACCGTTCTTCTTCATCTCGGCGACGTGGTGCGACTCTGTCGAAATCGACGAATGCGATGGGTTTATCATTTCAATAGATTTCGCGCGGTTGGCATAGGATAACGTATTCGCGTTGTTGATGACTTGTTCGGCATCTTCACTTACGGTTGCAATCATGACACATTTTCCCTTTCCACTCAAACCATCCTTTAACAAGCGAGTAAGCTTGGAGTCGCGATACGGAACGTATACCGTAGTCGTAGGTTTCCTTTGCGAAGATGCTTTTGGGGGAGCAAGGTGTGAATGATTACGATGTGCACCACCTCGTCGATTCGTATTACTCGCATTGTTTTGCGTATCGCTCACTTTTTTCCGCCGTCCGAGCGCGTTTATGCAATTCGCCAGCGCCAAGAGCGATTTGTTTATGCTCGCGCCGTCTCGCAACTTATCGCCTCTCGTGTTTGCCTCGTTCGCGCGTTCGCTTCCTGCGAGATCAACCAACGATAGTTTTCCGCGCTTTATTATGCATTCATTTTCGTTATCATTGTCGCAACTAGAGCCAATTCTTTCGCAAACGATAATCTCTAAAACAGCGTGCGATCTCGACGAAGTCGCGTTGATATCCGTCGCGTCCGTCTTACGCCTCGCGTTGCCCTTTTCCAACAAATCCGAAACGTGCGATGGGGAACACACGACGACTTCTCTAGCGCCAACAACTACCGCACCGCCACGACTTGAGTCTTCGCGTAACTCCAACTTTGGTTGTGAAGACGTGTTGATCCCGTTGTTTGAAAAACTATTTCTCGATTGTCTCAAATCGCCGCCCCCAAATACTCCGACGCTCGACGAAAGCGAAGCGCTCAGATCAAATTCATTTTTATTATGAGAATATTGCTGCTGTTGTTGTTGATGATGCGGCACAGTTGTCCTCTTTTCTGCGAGCAAATCGTACAAGTTCTCGTTATACACCTCCACGTACGAACACCTCACCTCCAACGTGCCTTCTTTTTGTTCTTCTTCTTCTTCCTCTTCCTCTTCTTCTTCTTCTTCTTCGCTTCCCGCGCGTCGTTTTTCCCTCCTCCTCTTCTTCCTCCTCTCTTCATTCATCCGCTCCACGCCATCGAACACGTCTCGAATCGACCGCATCATCATCCCCGGGTCATCTCTTCTGCCAATCATCGTGTGCGTCTTCCCCGAACCGGTCGCGCCGTACGCGAACACCGTCGCGACGCCGCCTCGTAAAATCGTTTCCACGACGTTTAAATCCTCTTCTTTGGAGGAGGAAGAGGAAGAAGTCGAAGAAGTCGAAGAAGACGAAGAAGTGCGCCTTAAGAAAACGTCTCTGTACACCTGTTCGTTGGTCGAATACCGATCAAAAACCGCGTCAAAGGTGTACTCCTTCGCTTTTTTCGTGGAACTTGCCGGTACCGGGTTCGAGATTCGCACGGTTTTGCGATCCGCGCGAGTGTCTAAATACGCGTTGTTGTTGTTGTTGTTGTTGTTACTGTTGTTGTTCGGAGTCCCATCGCGCGTTGATGACGACGACGACGACGACGATGCCGTCGTTAGTGTTCCCGACTTTGAGGAAGTTGCGGTCGTATTTTTTTTATTCTTCGTCTTTTTCTTCTTCGTCTTCTTCTCGTCTTCTTCTTCGTTTACGTCGTCGTTCGAAGCAACGACGCTCGTTTTTGGTGCGACGACTTTTGGTCGCGTGCGCGTGGCCACGAAGAGCGTTGAAAAAACAGTCATGACGCGACACAGAGAGTCGTCGTCGTCGCTAAAAGTCGTGCGCGTGTTTCTGTGTCTGTTGTTTTTCTTTTTTTTTCACTCTCGTGTTTTTTTTTGGTCAACGAAAGAAAACTGATTTCAACAGTACGTAATTTTGGCCAATTAAATTCCAATTCCAATGTCACATAAACCTTCTGTACTTCTCCTCACACCTTTTTATTAAGCCGAATACAACGCGCGCAGCACGATAATACTTTGTTCAAAACGCGAGAAGACCACCCGCGGTGATGATAAAACAGCGACAGTGATGATGATTGGGAGCAAAGTCGTCGCGAGGAGTTTTTTTTCAAAAGGAGAGATGCAAAAGGATGTAGGAGTGTAGCGCGCGTCGTCTGCGCATCATGTTTTCGTTGGTGTTTCTTTCGCTTTTAAGAATAACGACGACAACGAACGCGGCGCTCGTTCGAGTGCAAAAGCCGCCAACACGAACGCAAACGAATTGTAAACCAGCGTGTCCTTCCCTTTCCGTGCCTTCGGAGTGTGGGTACGTCGGGACGGCGAAAGACTTGATGATGATGACGACGACGACGACGAGTCCTCCTCCCAACGAAAAACGAAGAGTGCTCCTCGCGAGTGGGTCGTCGTTAAAGTCGTTAAAATCGAGAAGACGGAGGAGCGGTAGTTTTACCGGTAAAAAGGGCGGTGGTGGTGGCGGCAAATCTCGAGGACAATCGCAACCGTTTGCGCCTCCTTCGAACGAGTTCATAGACGTGTTGAGAGCGAATTTGCGATATTGGAGAGAACTCGGCGAGGAGAAACAACGCTGCGGTTTGTGGACGTTAGACTGCGTGAAAAACTACTGGCCGGAAGATAAGATACACATGAACATCACGAGGGAAATCACGCATCCAAGACATCCATTTTTACGGTTGTTTGTGGGGAACAAAGTGCCCGCGGAGGAGAAGTGGGCGAATTTTTTTCCGGACGTGAAACCGCTCGGATTCGGGAGTTGCGCCGTCGTCGCCGTAGGTTCGAACGTGTTGAAATCCGAACGAGGGAAGGAGATTGATGCGCACGATACCGTTATTAGATACAACAGTCCGATGAAGAAGTATGAAAAGAGCGTGGGTAAGAAAAGCGACGTTATATATTGGAAAATCCGAGGCGACGAGAAAGAATACGGCCAAGAAGGACAAAAGGCGGCCAAGTTTTACATGTTCAAAGACGAAACAAAACTACGCATGGTGGCCTCCAAGAAAGACTTGAGCGAGAACACGTTCAAAGGCAAACCAATTCTCTGGCCTTCGCCTCGAAGAAACGCGGTCTTTGAAGCCGCGTATTATCTTTACAAGAAAGAAAATAAGAAAATCTCCAGAGGCGCCGCGTCCGGCGGTTTCAAGTTAGCCGGCGATATCCTCGCGTCGGGTTTGTGCACGAGAGTCGATTTGTACGGCTATTCCAGCGAAGGCGCGGGAAAGTATTTCAACCTGGGGAAAACCATGAGCAGCATCCATCTCATGGGGTTAGAGAACTTCATCTACAGAGTCGCGCAAGAGCAAGAGATGATGTGCGTGTACGATTAAAAAGAGTAGTTGTAATTATAGTAGTAATAGCAGTAAAGCGCTGAGCGTTGTTTTAGATATCATCCTTTTAAATCTTCTAGTTTAGCGTACATATTGTCCAATCGTCGTCGTCGATCGGCTATCGAGTTTTGTTGTTGTTGTTGTTGTTGTTGTTGTTGTATCCTTTTGATCTTTCTGTTACTCTTCTCGGCGGTCGCGTCGCCGTCGTCGTTCTCTTGGCCGCCGCCGCCGCGAGGAGGAGGAGGTTCACTCCTCGCTCTTTCCAACGCCTCCAACCGTTCCTCAAAGTCGTTGAGACGATGCATCAGCTTCACGCTCATTCCCTCCCAAAGCGCATCCAGTTTCGACAGCGTCTCCTCGTACCTCTTCTCTGCGATTACGTCTCGTTCTTCGCTTCCCCGTTTCCACTTCTCCGCGATATCTTTGATGCGCTCGTCCGTTTCTCTCGCGCGTTGTTCGTGGATTTCTTTCATCAGACGCATCATCTCCGCGAGCGTTTCCAATTTTTTCTCATCGTCGTCGCGACGATGATGTGTTTTCATTTTGTCTTCTTCGCGGTAATTACGGTGATTACGACGGCAGTGGTAAATCTCGTTCACCTCGTCGTCGTGTGCGTCGTGAATCGTCGTGGTACAACTGGTAAAATTCTCGCTTATTATAAATGTGTGTGTGTGTGTGTGTGCGCGCGCGCGTCAACACCTAATAATTTTAGGAGAAAAATATCTTGAAATTTCCCTCGTTTTCCTCAAAATTTTTTACTCCTGCGGGGCTGCTCTCTCTCGCAATCAGACGAAGATGACACCATCATCATCCTTGGCGGAAAAAGTGGCCACGTTTGCCTCGGTGACCGGAGTGGAAGATCAGAGCACATCCCGACGGATCTTAAAGGTGTACTATTAGTAGTATTCGTGTTTGCCCTTTTTCGTTTGCGCGAGAAGTCATCGGAAAGTCTTCTTCGTCTCATCGTTTCAACTTTTTTAACTCGTCCAAAACGGTTGTTTTTACGTACACGTCGCGCGCTTTTAAAAGGAGTTTAGTAGTACGCGGTAAAACCTTCTTTCGCTGCTGACTCTTGCTCTTCCTAATAATCGCGCTGTTGTTGTTCTTCTTCTTCGAATAAAAACAGAGATACAAATGGGACATCGACAGATCCGTGGACGCGTTTTTCAGCGGCACGTACGAGAAAGAAATCGAAGGCGTTTCCGATGCGGAGATTGATGAGAAAACTGGGGAGTTGATTCAACGACCAACCCGCGAACAAGAACAAGAAGACAAAGAACGAGAAGACAAAGAAGAAGAAGAAAGAATGACCATAGAAGACGATAGCGCGAGTGAATATAACACGGGAGAGGACGACCCAGATTTTGTGGAAATCGATAGCGATGAAGAGATGGAGCGGTTGATTATGAACCCGCGAGACGAACGGGAGAGGGAGCGAGCGGAGAGACAGATTGTCGATTTGACCGGGAGCACGCCGCGGCCGGCAAATTTACCAGTTGGAAGTGGAGATCACAGACATTCGGCGAGGCGGGCGCTTGAACAGGCGCGGGCTACGGCGGTAGGAGACGGAGGACGAGCGAATGGGAATTTGTCTCACATGATGCGCGGAGAAGCGGCGAACCGCGGCGAAGGAGACCAGGACGAGTTTATTTTACCGGATGGCATCGATTTGGAAGAGGCGAAACAGTTAGAAGCAGCCATGTTTGGCGTCGCGTACGAAGCACCAGAGGCGAGGCGGCCGATTGATCCGTCGCAATCGCTACCGTTTGTCGATATGAACGCGTCGGAGGACGTGTTGCGCAATAGATTCGAAAAATACGAGCAAGATGCGGCGTTTCAAGAGTCTTTGAGATTAGATCGAGAAAAGGAAACGAAGAGAGTTTTGGAAGAGCACAAAAAACTATTGGAGAAAGAAGAAGCAGAAGCGAAAGAAAAGAAGAGACGCGTCGAAGCGGAAAGGCACATCGAAGAGGCGAAATCGACTTTAGAAGAGGAGCCGGTCGCGGGAACGCCGGACGTGGTGACTATTCGATTGACGTTCCCAAACGGCGCAAAATTGCAGAGGCGTTTTTTGAAAGCGCACGCGTTGAAAAATATGTTCGCGTTTATCGATTCGAACTCCACCGCGGAACCGGAAGGTGGACCACACAAGGTTTTACCGAAAACGTATCGATTAGTAGCACACCATCCAAGAAGAGAGATAGAGTATAGCAGCGAAGGTACAATCGGGAGCATGACGAGTAGTAGCATGGAGGCGTTTTTCGTCGAGCTTTTACCCGATGTATAGAATAAATGAGAGAAAAAAAGGAGGAGAAGGATCTGGAGGAAGAGAATAAATAGAGATACAAATATCGGTTTCAGATCGTGAAAGAACGAGATACTTCTTTTTACCGCGCGGTGAGTAAAATACAAATGTCAATCAAAAGAGCACAACTATTCTAACTCTAATGCCGCGTCGCAGAGCATGTGTCCAAGTATAGGACGACACCGTTCCAAACACGCCCCATAAAACACGCCTTCTTCGCGCAAACCTGCTCCTCTCTTCACGTTCGGTCCCATCCACGTCTCTGCAATCGCAATCGGTTTCCACCCTTTCCTCGCGCATTCCGCCAACAATTTCGGCGCCGCGCAATCGCCGCATCCGCACGGCAACTTTGACGCGTCGCCGTAGTAACACTTCCTAATGTTCAGCTCCACGAGCTTCCTTCTATTGTTTTCAATATCGCTACTACTACGAATACTACTACTATTACTGTTATCGCTGTTATCATCGTCATCACCCTCACTCATCTTCCTCTCTTTTCTAAAACTCGGCAAACTGTACGAATCCCAAATCCTTTCCAACAGCGCCCTCGACATGTTCTTCCGTTTCGTCTTCAACTCCGTCACGGCCGTCGCGGCCGTGCCACTCGACCCCGACGACGACCACGACGCTTCTTTCTCCAACTTTTTAATTTCCTCCGACAACTTCTCAATCTTTTCCCTCTCCTCGATGTATTCTAAACTGTCGTGCGTCAACCGCGCCAACGGAGGACACCACCCGGGAACCACCCACTCGCCCATCCATTGTCCGCTAAACGCTTTCAACACTTTCCTCTCACTCGTATTCGTCGTCGTCGTCGTCGTCGTTTCGCACAGGAGCACGCCAATCATTTTACCCCCGGTTCGTTGGTCGTACACGTCCTCGACTAAAAACTGACCACTTTCGTCCTCGTCCGAGACCGATTTCTGCTTCCGCAACTTCTCGAGCAACGCTTTCGCTACCTCTTCCGCCTCCCGCGTTCTTTCCAAAGTGTGCGTCTTGCCGCATAAATTGCAGTACCCTTTGCACGCTTCCTCTCTTTTTGAGAGTTCAATCACCGCCTGTTTCCTGCGTTCGTTCGCTCTTTCGTTCGCTTTGAGATTGATTTGATTTCTTCTTCTTCCGTCGTCGTCGTTGTCGTTGTTGTTTCCCACCACGGTCGACGACCGACGAAAACGACGACTGCATTTCTTCTTCTTCTCTCTCTCGTTCTTCTCGATGATCGCGGAGGAGGAGGAAGGGCAACGACGACCCACGACGACGCACCGTTGCATTCTCTCACTTTTCCATTTCCGTTCGTGGTTTGCGCGTCACTTTTTCTGCAGTTTGCGAGAGAGAAACGACGACGACGATTATAACGCGCGCAATGGCGGAGAGCAGCAGTTTTATTCGCGCGCATTCTTCTTTTTGTGCGCATCGTCGTCATCAGCAAAAGCGGCAACACCGAGGACGACGACGACGATTCAGAAGAAGTTCGGCGGCGTTTTGGAACGACGACGACGAGAAGAACAACAACGACAAAAGCAACGACGACGACGACGACGAAGCAAAGAGAATAGCCGAGGTCTTGTACGGGAAAGACAAAGACAAAGAAGAACGACGACGAGGACGAAAAGATGATGATTTTGAGTTCGCAGACGACGAAGCGGAGCGACGGTATTACCAGAGCTTACCGAGAACGTTGGAGAGAGACAGCGGCGGTTTTGGTGGTACGAGTGGTAGGAGTAAAAGGAGCGGCAGCGCGAGGACAAGTTGGGACATTTCCGACGCGCCGGAAGATTCAGCCATCGTCGAATTAGCGAAGGTGATTGAACGAAAATGGGAGGAGGAAGCGTTCGCGTTCGCAGCGGCGACATCGACGAGGACGATGCAGACGACCTCGACGACGACGAGAAGCGATGAGGAGGACGCGGAAGATAACGACGATTCCGTCTCTGAATTTCCAACTGCGCCGGAATTGAAATCTGTGCGCGCGTTTCCCGAAGGCAGAGAGGACGGGAACGACGGCAGGAACGGTAAATCGTGGATCCGGATAGAGAACGTGTGCTTGCGATCGAAACGCACGTTTCGTAAGATGCACTTGGAGTTGGCGTGGGGGCCGATGGATTTTGTCGTCTTGCATTGCGTGATTTATCCGCACGCGATCGTGGACGCGCCGATATTTGCCGGTGATGTGGTTGGGTTTCGTGGGCGAATGTCGCTCTCCATCGTCGATTTAGCCCCGACAAAGAAGGAGGAACACGACGAAGACGACGATATCTTCGACGCGTTCGTCTCGGGATTAGAGAGTAGAAAGAGAATAGAGGAAACGTTAGAAAAGAGACCTCTACCGGAATGGGGCGAGGCTATTCTATCTTCGAAATGCGTCTGCATCGGTGGCGATAAAGATCAAATCGAAAATCAAAAGCAATTTGAACTCTTTCGCGAGTATTTCCTAGACGTCATGGACGGATACCTCTTCCTCGCCTCCACGGCGAGCGACAAAAAGATTCTCAAAGACACCGTTCGAGCGTATAAAACGAACCAAAAAGTCGCGCTTGGAAACCACCCAAAAGACGACGACGTAAACGACGACGACGACGAGGACGACCACCCGTCTTTCGCTCTCCCAGACGCCCTCCTCCGCTTAAAAAAACAAATCCTATTCTGCGAGAAGCAGTTAACCAACGAGAAAACGCGCGCCGTGTTAGAGCGCGCCATGGGTTCGCGCTTGTGCGAAAGGTACATGACGGAAGTTTTGTTCGACGTGAACGAACGCACGCCTCTGTCGTAGCCGTACTAATAGCAGTAGAAGTAGTGATAATAGTCGTAGTCATAATAGCAGCAGCAGAGTAGTCGTAGTATTGAAAAGAAGCGTTTAGGAAGACCTTTCCCTCTTTCAGGAGAGCGTTTGCTTCATAAAAAAATTCATCGCTTGAACACGCAAAAACATCATCATCATGCCTTCGGCTCGGGCGAAACGTTCCGCCGCCCAGGCTGAACTCGCCGGAACGAATCCCCCTGCGACTCTCGCGACGACTAATGTTGGTGGTGGTGCGAGCGTTGGCAACGGAGGAGGAGGAGGAGGAGGAGGAGGAGGAGGCGCTCCTTCGATGGACGAACAGGACAAAAACAGCAGTCGTCGCTCGGCGCGATCGACTGCGCATCACGCGACGACGAACAATACCACGACGAACGCGACCACTGCGAATGCGGCGGCGCAAAATGCGAACAACAACAACAACAACAACAACAACATTAATAACACCGCGAAGGGAACGACGACGATTCAGACGACGGGAAAAGAAGAGAAACAACATCCCATCATTCACTACCGAATAGGGGAGATTTTAACCAAGCATTTCGCGAGGAAGCTTATGAAAAAGGACGGCGGAGACGGAGGGGAAGACGCGGAGGAGGACGACACTAACATCTTCGAGGTACGAATTCCGGCGGAGTGTGCGGTGTCCACCAATCGACAAGTGCGGGGACATCAGCTTTGGGGGACGGACGTGTACACGTCGGATTCGGATTTAGTCGCGGTTTTAATGCACTGCGGGTATTACGTTCCGAGTTTACAAGTGCCTCCGAGTTTGTTGGAGATTCGCGCGCTCGTTCGGCGGGTGGACGACGTGTCGGACGAGTTTCGGAGTTCGAGCAGGAACGGTATTCGAAGCCGAGCGTGGGGGAAGAGCGGATTCGCGAAGAAGAAGAAGATGATGAGGAGCGGCGGAGAAAAGGCGGCGGCGGCGGCGCCGGCTTCAGAGGCGGGCGTAAAAAAGGAAGAAAAGAAGGACGTCGAAGACGGTGAGAACGGTTCTGGCGGTGCGAACGGCGGGGAAGGTGCCGCGGCGGCGCACTTGCAAAGCAACAACGGTGTTTTGCAAACCTCCAACGGGCAAATAATCAACGCGGATGATTTCGGGATGGTTGTAGAATCCGCGGTGGCGGTGACGGTGAATCAACAAATCATCGAGTTGACGCCAACAGCGTCGGAATCGTTGAGGTATATGGTGGTCCCAACGTTCGTTCCGGAAGATAAGGAACGCGCGCAGAGAACGCGGGCGGCGTCTAACGCCAACGTCAACGTCGCCAGGAAGAAGAGGATGATACGAGAAGTGACGGTCTTGTACAACTTGTGCAACGAACCGTGGTTGAAGTATTCCATGGCGGCGGTGGCAGATAAAGGGTTTAAGAAATCTCAGTGGACGTCTGCGAGGTTACGCAGAGATACGTTGTATTTGGAAACGAAAGACGAACGGTATCAGTTATCCTGGGTGAAAGGTAAAGGCAAGGACGAAAACGAAGGCTCCTATCAATTCGCAAAGTGTAAACGAGCGTTACCGCTGGAAGAGATGCGAAAGAAAGGCATTCCGTTACCGAAAGACGAGTTGAAAGACGAGATTAAGAATTTGAGTTGGAACGAAATAAAGTTTGGCGTGAGAGGATTGAAAGTGAAAGAGAGTGAGTATCCAGTCACGAGGTTGCAATTTTTGGCGCAAACGGCTTCCTCCGCCTTTTAAAACTCGCACACGATTGTAAATCCTTTTATTATTACTATATATTTAGAGGGAGAGAGGGGGAGAGAGAGAAAAAGAGAGAGAAGAGAGGGAGTGAGTGAACAAAGCACGCGCACCTAGCGATTTGTTTTCATTATCATTATCATTTACCGAGTATACAACATATCTAATAATACAAACATTACGATTTTACACATTCGAACAAACGACTCGCGAATATTATTTCGCGAATCGAGGCGTACAAAACGCTCATCATCATTATCGACTCATCCAGTTCGAATCTTCCGCGTTCGGTTTCCCTCGCATCCCTCGCATGTCGCCAAACATTTCATCAAACGCCGGGTCGAAATCTTCGAACGGTTTGCCTTGGTCTTGCCCGTACCCCGAATCTTTCGTCCCCCACCCGTTTTCGTTATCGCCGCCGATGACGATTTGTTTAATCCCGACGTACTCTCTGCTCAAAGTGATTAAAGAATTGATGAGCACATCTAATGCCATCTCATCCGCGGTGCCTAAATCCATCCAAACTCGCGCCCATTTCCCTCTGTATTCAACTTCCCCGATCGCGTGAAACAACGACGCGCTCGTTCTATCGTGCGATCGAGCGACGTCGTAATCCAAATGACTCACCGTGTCGTTTAGGACCGAAGCGCTTTCTAAGCACTGTTGATTTTCCACGTTATATCCGCCTAATTTTCCAACCACGAACCACGATTTAATCGCCTCGTCGAAGAATTCTTTCTCTTTATCCTCTATGGTATTTCTCGCTTCCATCCAGACCCACAAATTTTGCGTTTGCACTTGCCTGAAGAACACCAACGTCGGCGTCTGCGAACCGTTCTTATTGTCGTCGTTTGACCCTTCGTCTCCAACGCCATCTTCGTTCAACGGTTTGTACACTCGACTCTTCTTCTCATCAAATCTCTTCCGTATGGCTTGTTCGATGGCATCTGGATCGCTCGCGTCTATTCCTTCCAACAACTTTTCCACGTCTGGATCCCAGCTCGCGCTGTCGCGTAAAATCTGGAACATTTTTTCCTTCGCGGCGGCGGCGGCGGCGGCGCTTCCTCCGTTGGTTTCTGATGCATTTTCTGCATCGCTCTCGACTTTTACTCCTTTTGTTGCGTATTTCTCATCGTTCGTTCGCCCTTGTTGCAAAGTTGTCGTTAAAAGCTCTCGCCGTTCGTTTCGCCTCTTTGACCTTCTGAAGTCCTTCTCGTTGTTTTCATCCTCATCATCTTCCACTCGTATTAAACACCTCGTCGTGATGATGGAAGAACGATGATGATTTAAACGATGATGATTTAAACGACGATGATGACGATGATGACGATGAGAACAATAATAACGCGACGGTCTGAAAGATGACGAGAAAGCAGCTTCGGCGCGCATGGTATGTGTTGATTTTTTTGCGCAATAATTGAGCGTCGGCGTTTTCCCTAACACTCGAAAAAGAAAAGACTAAAAAACCCTAAAATTCTTGAATGGAAAAGGGGAACGACTTTTCGTTTTTTCACTCTTCTTCTTCACTTTTTTACATTGATATCACACACACACACACATACAACACATATATTTATGATGCAACCTCATCATCCACAGACGCCATCTCGGGACAGATTTATCGCCAACCGATCTGCGATTGACTTGGACGTCGCCAGGTACGCTTTGGAGGGTAAATCATCCACCGAGAATAGCAACGATGATGATGATGAGAACGGTGGTCGAATGGATGACGATGGAAAACACCACCACCACCACCGATCCGTCGGCATCGCGAGTCCGAGTAAAGAGGCGTATAAGAAATCGTTAGCGTCGAACTACTCGGTACAAAACGGTGGTGAAAATGGTGATCACTTGAACTCGAAAATCTTAGCGTTTAAATCGAAAGCGCCGGCGCCGCCGAGCGGCATGGAGAACGCTTCGCGCGAGATGTACTCCTCGAATCATATCGGAGTTTTAAAGGGTGGAAAAAAACAGTTCCGTCACATCCCGCAAGCGCCGGAGAGGATTTTGGACGCGCCAGAGTTGGTGGATGATTATTATTTGAACTTGATCGATTGGTCGTCCCAGAATTCCATCGCCGTCGCTTTAGGGTGCACGGTGTATTTATGGAACGCCGGGACGGGCGCGATCGACCAGTTGATGCAGACGGACGTGGAAAACGACGAAGAGGATTACGTGACCTCCGTGAACTGGGCTCCGGATGGAAAGCACATTGCGGTGGGGACGAACAACGCGGAGGTACAGATCTGGGACGCATCGAGAGCGAGGAAAGTGAGAACGTTGAAAGGCCACGAGGCGAGAGTTGGCGCTTTGGCGTGGAACGGGACGCAGTTGGCGACTGGTTCCAGAGATACGACGGTGATGACGCACGACGTGAGGATTCGAGAGCATTGCACGAACACGTTCACGTGTCACTCACAAGAGGTTTGCGGGTTGAAATGGTCGCCAAGCGGGACGCAGTTAGCTTCGGGTGGGAACGACAACTCGTTGCATATTTATGACTCGCAGTCGTTGTCGAATGGTACGTACAGACACAAGTTGGTCGCGCACCAAGCCGCGGTGAAAGCTTTGGCGTGGTGTCCGTGGCAAGCGAATGTTTTGGCGTCTGGGGGCGGGACCGCGGATAGATGCATAAAGTTTTGGAACGCGAATACCGGGGCGATGACGAACTCGGTCGACACGCACTCGCAGGTGTGCGCGTTGCAGTGGAACACGCACGAGAGAGAGTTGTTGTCGAGCCACGGGTATTCGCAGAATCAGTTGTGCTTGTGGAAGTACCCGACGATGACGAAGATTGCCGAGTTTACTGGCCACACGGCGAGAGTGTTGCACATGGCGCAGTCGCCGGACGGAACGACGGTGGTTTCCGCGGCTGCGGATGAGACGTTGAGATTTTGGAAGTGCTTCGCGGAGAACAGCGCGGATTCGAAGAGGGTGGCGAAGGACGCGGCGAACGCGGAGAGATCGGTCTTGAAGAGGTTCAACTTTAGATAAACGCAACAATACACTAACAATCAGTCAGTTATATCTAGTAGTAGTAAGTAGTAGTGTGAGTGCACGCGATGCGTAGAAGAAGAGGAAGAGGGATGGAAAGATGGATGGATGGGAGAGAGAGAGATGTATTTTATATAACAATAGCTTTTTTAGAAGACTCCTTCTGCCGAGGGAAAAGAAGAAGCGAGAACGGAGAGAGAGAGAGAGAGAGAAGGAAGAGAGAAGAGAAAAGAAAAGAAAAACAGGAGAGCGAAAAGCGTCTGGTCCGGATGAGAACCGCGAAGCACTTTTTGCGTGCTTCGGCGTGGTTACATGTGAGAGAGAGACCGGACGCGTTTGACTTCTCAGCAGAGACTTTTTTTCTCGTTTTTTTTTCTCGTCTTTTTGTGTGTTTTTTCCACTTTTGCTTTGTGTTTTCTTTTCTACTGCAGGAACGACGTAAACGACGACGACGATACCGACGCCGAAAACCAATTCCATCCACGCTTCGCCGACAAGAACGACACCGTTATATTATATTGGAGCATTCTTCGCGCGTCCGGATAAACCATCATCACCAACACGAACGGTATCTTTCGGTACCTTCTTCAAAATATTATAAGAAAGTGTCCCTTCAGAAAAGCTCGAAAAGCTTAGAGAGAAACCGCAATTGGGTACAAATCCTCCATTTTTACCACGCAAAAACAGTAAACATCGATATGCGGCTTGTGTGGCGTTCAGTAGCAAGTACAAAAGCACTTTAGTTAACGAGAATATACAGAGGAATAGCTATGAATCATTTCTTTCAAAATACTTACATCTAAGAGATCGTTTGTTCTTTATAAGTCCACTGCTGAAGTTTTATTATGAGCACCATTTACAAGTGAAGCACACCAAATCTGAGCACACAGTTGACAACATTGGTCATGTTCGAATTGAGCAAAACTTCGTCAGTCTGCTCAGGATTAATACTAGTTTCGTTCATGTCTGCCTAGATTTGTATTAGGAACGTGTATGCGACGCATATCGATGTTTACTGTTTTTGCGTGGTAAAAATGGAGGATTTGTACCCAATTGCGGTTAGTTTGCGGTTTCTCTCGAAAAGCTTAAAACCCTAAAACTCCTTACTGTAAAAATTCAAAAATTCAAACCGAGTGGCTCCTCCTCCATTCGAACGCTTGCGCTGCGCATCCCAGATACACATCACAAACACCACCACCCTTTCCTTTTGCTTGCTGCGCGCGGTGAAGTGTGCTGTCTCGCATCCTACGCGCGCACACATACCCCGCATACACCTCTACGCGCACGCACGCACGCGCTCGATCGACGGCACGATAAAGAAGTTTCACTATGTTAGTCGAACGGGGAAACTACCGCCATTGTTACGAAATCATCCGCAGAGATGGCTACCAAACGCCGATTTTAATCTATGTTTCCACCTCGGACGTGGACGCGTTGTGCGCGTACAGAATCTTAAAATCCATGTTCCAGTCGGATAACGTCCCGTTTTCCGTGTTCCCGGTGAGCGGGAGCGAGGAGCTGCGGAAACGAGGGAAGGAAATCCCGGACGATGAACAAAACCGGGCGATAGTTTTGATAAACTGCGGAGGGACCGAGGACGTGAGAGAGATGATGGATTTGAAAGTGAATTGCAGAGCGTACGTGTTGGATTCGCACCGACCGTTGTCGTTGCAAAACGTGTCCGAGGAGAATAAGGACGTGTACGTGATCAGAGATGACTCAAAGGAAGGGGATGATTACTTTCCGGAGATGGATACGGACTCGGAAGAGGACGACGACGACGAGAAGAACGAGGACGAAGCAGAGTCGGATTTTAGTTCAGACGACGACGACGACGAGGAAGAAACGGCAAGACGCAAACAAATCAAGCTTGATAGACAAAGAGAGAGGCAGTCGCAAAGAGAGGCTCAACAGCCGGAGTCGCCGAGGACGGTCGCGTTGCGAAGAAAGAAAAGGCAGGCGGAAAGGGTGGAGTATTGGCGACGCGGGTCGTATTACGGTCGATCGGCTGGGTTGTGCGCATTCGATATGGCGTTTGACATGAAGAAAGAGGGACTGGAGAAGAATTTATTGTTATGGTTAGCGATTGTGAGTTTAACCGACCAGTTGGCGCACCAAAAAGTGAGTCAGGAGACGTATAAGCAGTATTGCTTTCAGCTGATGTCGCAAGTATCCAATCAAATCAACGGGAACATGCACCAGGAGAGAGCTTTGGACGACGGGACGATGGTGAAAGTGTTTGAGGATCGCAAGATTTCGATTGAATTGGAAGAGTTAAGGTTTGAGATGATGCGGCATTGGAACTTATACGATGCGATGCTGCATTCGCCGTACGTTGTCACTCGATTGCAAACGTGGAAAGAGAGCGGTGTGCACTTGTTGGATTCGTTGTTGGCCACTTGCGGGTTGTCCTTGCAAGAAGCGAAGCAGAAGTTTTCGCACATGAGTCCAAACATGGAGAAACAAATGCGGGAAAAGTTGAAAGAGCACGCCGGATCGCACGGCGGGTTGCACGATTTAACGTATTGGTCGTTTACGTACCACCATGGATTTAAAGTAAAAATGTCTGCGATGGACGTGGTATACGCCGCGACGGCTATTTTAGAGAATTATTCCAGGTGCGACGTAGAGGACGATGAGGACGAAAAGGAAAACGAAGAAAACATCAACACCGAAAATGACATGGATATTAGAGGTAACAGTAACAACAACAGACGGAAAAGCGTGGGAGGAGGAGGCGATGAGGAAGACGGCACGCCGGAATCCTCGGCGGCAGCGTTCTGGACCGCCTCGAAGGTTTTAAGTTTGAGCAACTGGGAAGAGACATCAAATGGATTACAACGAGCTATGCGCGTGCAACGTGCGCTCATTCGTCAAGGTGGGTTCGCTTTGTCGAACAAAGGCTCGATTAAAACGCTCGGTTCGTTGAGATACTTTTCGTTGACCGAGCACGGTTCTCCTGCGGATGTGGATTTATTTAAGCATCCGCTGACGCTTTTGCGATTGGCGTTGTTTTTGCAAGATGCTTTGAGACAGGTGAAAAAAGTTCTCAGACCGTTAATCGTCGTCGGTCCGTCTATGATTGACCCGAACTATTTCTTGGTTGTCGGCGTGACGGAAAAGCCGCAGACAGATTCGATCGAAAGCGGAGGTAACTTTTTCATGCAATCGTACGCGCGCGCGGCAGAGCAAGTGAGAGCGCACACGAAACACGGGAGTTTCGAAGGAAGCGTGGTGCAAGTAGCCAAAACGGACTTACCGGAGTTTTTAGAATCGTTGAGTGATATCGACGCCGAACGCGTCGCGAGACAAGCTTATATGAGAAATTATTAGGAGTTTCGTTGTAGAAAAAATCTTCGGTACAAATACACACTTAAAAAAAAATTACAGCTACCCAGTACCCAGTACCTGTCACGTATCTATGTATCAATTGTGCACAGCTTACGATAGCGCTCATTGAAATCTACATCTATCCATATCTTATTTAAAAATACATTTAACCGTTACGGGACGCGACGTAACTGACGGCCATTTTCAAATCAGTTAAAACCAACTTTAAAGCCGCCGTCCATTTTTCGTCTCTATTGAATGTAAACGTAACTTTCTTCCCGTCTACTTTGTCCGCCTCGATCGAGTACGGGTACCGAAACACTGGTTCTACGCCCATCTCAAAATCTCTTTCCGCGAAATACCTACCGAGTTCGTCCAAACACGCCAGGAAACCACAAATGGCGCGATCGTACTTGTGACTGGTCATGATGTTCACAGGACCGAACAAATCGTAACACTGCGACACCGTGTTCGTATTGGCGTTGATTTCGCACACCGCTGGAAACGACCCCATCGGGCGCAATGCGTGTGAACGGAATTCTATCTTCATCGCGTTAGCGAGCGATTGTAAGAGTAACGTGGCCATCCCCCACGCGGCGTTGATTTCGTCCCATTCCACCGGCACCGTGGACGTGCGGCCTAATCGAAATCCGTTGATGGTCCCAAATGGTCCGTCGTGCCAAATGTGAAAGGCATCGTTGTATACGTTCGTTCGTCTTAGTAAGTCTAATTGCGTCGAAGCGCGTTCCAGTTTGGTTTCCAACGCGTCTCGTTCTTCTTTCAAAGATTTAGCGTCGATTTCAAACTGGTTCGCCTCGTGCCAAATTTCAAACTCAGCCTTCTTCACTCGCGCCGCGTTGCGTTGCAACGCTCTTTTCCGCACTTTCTGTTTTTCCAGCTCTAATTCTAATTTCTCAACCTCTAACTCTATCGCTTTATCTCTCTCAAACGCTCGTTCGAGTTCGAGTTCGAGTTCTTCCAATCGCTCTTGTTTCTTCTTCTTCGCTCCCTCTTCCTCTCTTTCCTTCCCGTTTTGACCACCGCCGCCTTTGCTCAAATCTAAACTCGCAATCGCCCTCTCGTACTTCTCGCACTCCTCCTCCAAATCCTCGCACATCTTCTCCATATTCACCTCCACTTCTTTCGCACACGTTTCGCACAGGGGGAAGTCCTGCTTCGTTTTCTCGCTCGCGATGTCGAATATTCTCGAGAGCGTCGCGGCTGTTTGCCCCGCCGCTTTCAGCGCGTCCGACGTTTTCGTTCTTTGCACCGACGTCGGCAAGTGCACGTACGAAGACGCCGCTTTGGCGTCGTCGGTCTCGTTACTCTCGTCTTGCTCCTCTTCGTTTACAATTTCTTCTTCTTCTTTTTCTTCCAACAAAAAATCTCGAAACTGCTTCTCGCCAGCTGTCACCTTCAACTTCCCACTCGTATCCGCGATACGCTTCGCTCGATCTCGGTCCTCCTCTTTCTCCTCTTCTTTCTCCTCGTAAAACTCTAAAGGCACTTTACACTTTTGACATCGAAAGAAAGGAGGAGGACGTTTTTTATTGAGGTCGTCTATACCGTCGCTCGTCGTCTGATGATCATCAGTCGTCCCCGCGTCGACGACGACGGTTACGTTCCCTTCCTTGTTGGTGTTTTCCCCGGCAGCGTTATTAAAAGCATTCGTCTTTGTCGTCGGGGACGAAGAAGAAGGTTGCGCGTTCGCGAGACGAGAAGACGGACGCGAGGAGGAAGATGTGTTGTTATTGTTGTTATTATTCTCCCCAACCGGCGCGAGGTAGAGCACGTCTAAATCGATCGCAGACCCGGCGATGGTGCCCATGGATGTTGGTGCTTTTTTTGTGTAGATTTTGCTCAAAAGGTTGAGAGAAGAATGATGATGGGGATTTCAATAAAAGAGGAAAACGCTTCCCTCTTCTTCGTCTCATTCTCGGTCTTTATTATTAGTATTAGTATTATTATTACTAGTAGTATTACTATTACACGAAATGGTCTTTTCTCTCTCTCTCTCTTTCTCTCTATGCGTCTATTACTCTTCTCCTTTCTTCTCTTCCAAAACGTCTTCGTCTTCGTCGTCTAAAATTTGTAAAGTGGAAAACGCGTACTCGACGTCCACGTCGTGGAATAACTCCCCCTCGCACGCGTTTTTAATCAGCGTCATCCCGCGTTTGCACCGCTCTAGAATCTCTTTACTCGCACCGCCTTTGGCTTCGTTGGCGACGCCGAGCAGTTTTTGCGGCCAAAGGGCGAGCTTTTGGGAGGTTGTGTTTTTGAGCTCCTCGTCAAAGGCGTCGTCGAGAGTATCGACGATAGATTTTGCGGTTTTGGTGCACTCGTCGTCGTCGGCTAAAAGCGCGTAGGCTTGTGCCAGCGCTAACCGGTCGAAAGGCGCTTTCGGGAGTTGCGGTTGCTCTTTGTTCCAACAGCGTTCAACCGCGACGGCGGCGTTTGGAAGGTTGTGTTCGATGGCGGCGTTCATTATCGCAGTCGGTGTTTTTCGGTTGACTTTGACGCCAGCTTGCATGAATTGAACGCAATAGCCCGCCGCAGCGTTGACGTGACCGTGTTGTAAGGCGGATTTAACGACAAACTGGGCAGTTTTCCCGTCGACGCCGAGTTTGAGATTGCGAATCACCGAGTACACGCGAAGGACTTCTTCCAACGGGCGATTAGCATCGAGCAAGTGCCAAAGAAGCAACGATAACGTCTTTCTGGACAAGTTCAAGCCTAACGAGCGAGACTGTTCGCACGCCCAAATCGCTGTTTCGTACGATTTAACGTCGCAACACGCCTTGATGAATTCGTACGCGCGCTCAAAACCGAGACCTCTGGTTTTTCCCATCGCCGCGCGTTCCATGTGGAACAAAGCGACCGCTTCCAATGCATACTGCACATCTTTCGGCGAACGAACTCTTTGTAACAAAATCTTCAGCGCTGATTCGCGCACGGCGTACACTCTGTTATTCTTCTTGACGATGACGTTAGAGCCGTACGTTTTCGATTGCACCAGTTGCGAAGCGTCTTGGTCGGTAATATCCACAAAGTGCGGATCTAAAAACAGAGACACCGGCGCGACTCCGTCCGAGAATTCTCCTTCCTCCTCCGCTTTCGTTCTCTTCCGAAACGAGAGCTGATCGATATCATCGGGCGTTTGAAACAATTGCCTCAACTTGGTATCCAAGACGAAGCGTCTATCTTCCCATTTCCCCGGATTCTCCGGATCTTTCATCCTCTTTACTTTCTTTTCCCTTTCGTCTCGTTCTCCCACGAACAAATTCATCTCCTCGCAGTAACTCTTCAACCGTCGATCGACAAACCTCCTCGTCGCTTTCACTCCACTCTCGCCTTCCCCAAAACCTAAAAACGAAGCTAACCGTTCGCTAATCTCGTGTTTAAAACCTTCGATCTCGATCGTCGACGGTTCCAATTCGGTTATCGGGTGGTCTTGGAAAACAGTCTTCATCGCCGCCGCCGCCACCGGAACGTTCCCGCCGCCTAAAAACGGTTTCTTCTTCGATTGGAATCTCTGCTTGATTTCCTCTAAAAGCTGCTCGCAGTTCATGCCGTCTATTTGCGCTCGAGAGGTCATCGGTTTATAAAAACTCGTCCTCGTTTGTTTTCCCGCCGCCCCCTCTTGACCTCCTCCTCGTTTCGAAATCGCTTGCGTTGACAAACGACCGGCTTTGTTCCCTCTGAATGTATCATTTTCATCATTTTCAGAGGTAGTGAAGACAAGACGACTACTTTTATTATCCTCTTTGTTTTCATTCGCGTCTTCTGAATCGTTCTCGTTCTCCTCCTCTGTCTCCTCGTCCTCGTTTGATGATTCCGCCGCAGATGACGATGCCGTCGACGCAGCCGCATTTTTGCTCTTCTTCTTCTTCTTCGTCTCACCAATCGTCGACGACACGAGAGGCGACGCGTCCGACGCGAACATTCTTCTGTTTACGTAGTTTTTGTTCTTCGTGTTATTCGTATTCAAAGAAGTCCTCCTCCCGCTCGTGGACGCTCTCGAATTGCGACTGCACATCCGTCTCTCCTTTTCCGCGTAATCATCGATCGATCGTCCTTCGCTCGAAGATGGTCTCGTTTCCGCACGCGAAGAAGAAGAAGACGACGACGACAAACGACGACGAAAGATATCGTTTGAAAACGAAGACACAGAAGACGACAAACTCTCACAACACCGCGAGGTTGTCGTCGTCAGAGTCATCCTCCTCCATCGCTCGTGTGCTCCCATATCTTCTTCTTCTTCTCTGCAGTGCGATAGGTTCAAACTTTATGGCGGCAGCGTCGCTCTTTTCTCGGTAGGGCGGATTTTTTACTATAGAACCCTAAATGATACAGTGGTGTATATGTTAATTAAAAGGGTTTAGGGTTGTTATAGTGAAGGAGGAAAGCTGCTCTTGGAGCGTTCTCTTTCTTCCATACTAAAGCCGGAGTGACCTTCGATGGCTCGGAGCGCAGGCTTCAAACCTGTGGGGGCTTGACGGCCCAGTTGTTCGATTCAACCTCACCGGCGTCTTTTATGTGTGCGTGTCCTTTTTTTTTGTTGTGTCGCGTGTAGTAGTAGTAGTATCGTTGTTCTTGTGTTCTTGTGCTTGCTTTCTTTTTGTTTGTTTTTGTCTCTCTCTGTCTGCTTGTTTTTTCTGTATTTTTTTTCTTCTTCCATTTTTTCTAAAAATACACACAACAACAACAACAGAGAGAAACGCTGTTTGCAGATACATATCAGAACACGCGAATAATGGCGACGACGACGATTCAGACGACGACGAATACGCCGCCTTCCACGCCCGCATCACACTCCGAGCTTTTCTTCTCTGCCGAACAACAACAACGCGGGGTTGAAGAGGAAGAAGAGGAACGACGACTCGAGGACGACGACGACGACGACGAAAGCTTTAACTTTTTAGGTGTTGACCCCCCCAGCCTCTCTTCGTTTTTGTCTTTGAAGAATAACGATGGTGGTGACGGTGATGGTGTCAACAACAAGCGCGCGATGACGTTGCAGCTCAAACGCGCGTCGTTATTCCACGCGCTCGCGAAAGAGGCGGACGAAAAAGCGAAAAGGGACGCGGACGAAGCGCTGCGTAAAAAACGCGAGACGCAAGCCAACATACGCAAAACGCTCGATTCGCAACAGGAGCAAAAACGACTCGCGAAGGAGAAGGAAAAAATGGTCGAGAGGATGTTGGACACGCAACAGAGACGCACGGCGGAAAAGTTGGACGAGGAACGGAAGAGGAAAGAAACGGAGAAGAGACAGTTGGATCAGGAGAGAGCGAGAGAGGCGGAGTTTGAGATGCGCAAAGCGAGAGAGGAGAAAGCGTTGCGTAAAAAACAAGACGTGGAACGCGCCGCGGAGTTTGTGAGGAAAGCGGAGGAGGCGCAGGAGATGTTGGACACGAAGCGCGCGGAGGAAAAGAGGAAGCGATTGCTATTGGTGGAAGCGAAAATGGCGCAAGGCGACGGCGAAGGCATCGAAAAGAGACGAGTGGAGTTTCTCGAGATGGAAGAGAAAAGGTTTCGTTTGGAGGCGAGGAAGAAGATCGAAGCGCTCGAGGAGCGAGAGAGGAGAGAGAAAGAAACGAGACGACTGAACGATTTGAAGTGGCGAGAGAGTTTGGAAGTGCAAGTGGCGGAAAAAGAACAGAGAGAGTTGGATATGGCGATCGGGAACATGTCGTTGCGAGAGATGCAATTCAACGGCATCTCGGCGTGACGAGCGTCTCGTATCGATTCGCGCGATACTCTTTTCGCCGACGCGCACGGCGGCGTAAGCGAATCAAAGAGAAGGGAAAAGAGAGGAGGTTTTTTATCAACTTGAACAAAAACAAAGTGCAAAGAGAGAGATGAAGAGAGGGAGGATGAAGTTATGCTAATAATAATGGAAGAACTGATGACTATATATATTTACTACTCCTTTATGACGACGCGCTCTCCGCCCCGTTTCCTAAGTTCTGCGTCACTTTCTCGACCACGCGTTCGCTCAACTGCCACTTCTCCGGCAAATTCTCCCTCGAAAACTTCAAAACTTTCGGCCACACGTGTTCTCTCAGATATGGTTTCACCCGTTCAAAGTGTACTTTCTGTATTTTCTCCCCGAAAATCATCCAAACGATCGCGACGGTGAGAAAGAGTAAACACTGCGTCAACACCATCGTGAACCACGGGTGTGCGTCCAAATACCGGTCGATTTTTCGCGAGTAATATTGCATCGGATCTTTTTCCCTCAAGTTTTTTCTCCTCCTCGTAGAAACTCCTCCTCCTCCTCCTGTCGTCGCCTGTTGTCGTCTGTTTCCTCTTCTTCGAGATGATGGTGGAGGTGGCATTTATCTTCGTCTTCTTCTTCTCGTTCGTTTGTTTGCGCACAACAGGTAGATATATCTGATTTTAGGTAAGTGTAACAAAATGAGGTAAAATTTAAGGGGTGTTGTTTTTAGGGGATTTTTAAAACCCTAAATACAAAATACATCGAAGAAGAGGGGAACAAAAAAAAGAACACGACAGCTTTTTTTCTTTACATTGAGTACACGCACAAGTTACTAGTATTAAATGGTGGTGCGGTCTTCTCCTGTGAGTCGCATTAAAGCGCACGCGGAGGGTGGTTTTGATGGTGGTAGTGATGATACGACGACGAATGCGCTGTGGAACGCGCTGAGCGAGCGAAACGAGAGCGAGAACGAGACGGGACGACGCATCCAACTGCCACCGAAGAATTTTGCAAACAACAACAACAACAACAAAAAGAGTTTCGACGAGAAGAAGACAAAGAAGAAAACGAAGGAGAGAGAGGCGAAGAAAGACGGTTTATCGCTGCGCTCGATGGCAGTGGTACCCGTGGTGAGGTTTGGTGTGGTTGAGATTACGACGTCTGCGGAAGAGCGCGTGAAAATAGTCAACGATACGAACCGGAATTGGAAGATTTGCGAGTATCGGTTTGAAGGAGAAGAAGACAAAAGCGAATACGAACTGTTCGGATTCGCAGGAGGGGTACTCCCGAAGATTGTAAAGAGAGACGAAGAAATGACGGTGTCGATTAAATGGACGCCGAAAGTTGTCTCGAAGAAAGCGACGGCGGTGGGGGCGTTGAAGCTCGTGTGTAAGACGTGCGCGACGGAGGTGTTTGACGAAGGAGAGGCAAAGACATTTACGGTGAGATTGAGAGGGGTGACCGTGGTGAAGAAGGAAGAAGGAACGACGGAGAAGCCGCGAAAACAAGAACGAGATAAAATGGAAGCGATGATCGATGAAGGAGATAGTGAAGAGGAGGACGCGTTTGGCGCGAACAAGGAGAATGTCATCGAGGATGATGCGTTTGATGAAGCGTACGAAGGCTTTAAAGGATTGCCGAGCGCGTACGCGGCGTCAGCTTCGTGGCGAAGACAGTCGAACCAGGAGAATTTGGCGAAGCACGTGGCCGCTTCGAAAGCTGTTGAACAACACGCGAAGGAGTTGGAACGCGAAGAGCAAGAAGAGCCGCTAACGATGGCGTCCTTGCGTTTGCTCAACTCCAAGAATGCATCATCAACAAAACCGACAAAAGAAATAAAAGGAGAAGTAAAAGCAACATCCTCGTCCGTCACATCTGATGGGTTTGAAAGTGCGAGAGAGTTTGCGAGTCAACAAGAAGCCGAGTTCGTGTCCTGGCTGAACCGAACGATTTCGCCTCGGGATACCTCCGAAGTAGCGGCGTCGACGTCTCACTCTGTGAAAATGAAATCCGAACAGATGCGAGCGCGCGAGTTTCGAGACGCTCGAGCTGCATCGCGACGAGTCATGGCGCATCTATACACGCAAGATGCAGAAGTTGGCGTCATCATGCGTGAGGTGGAATATAGAATTGAGAGTAAACTTATCCGTTTAAAAAGCGACGGCGGTATTTTCCTTCGCGACTTGCGCATGAAGCAAGATTTCATTAAAACGCTCAGCTCGGTGAATACATTTTGGCTTAAACTCGGCGTCGATGCCGTCTTGGGAGACACCATGAGATGGCAACCGCAGAATCCGAGAGAATGCGCGAAAGAATGCTCCGAAAAGTTGTTTCGTTCGCACGAGATGGAGATCAAATACGGATTAGGCGACGAGTTTCCCGGCCAACCGCCGTTTGCGGAAGGCTACGAGAACGCGTTGAACGACGTCGTGTTGGAAAGAATCTTGATGCTCGTCTTGTTACTCGACCGCGCGCAAAACCACAAAGCTCACCCGAAAGCACCGAAACTGTTCAACTTGAATGCCTCCATCAAGTCGACGAGAGAATTAGCGCAAAAGTTGCTCACGGCGTCGTGTTACGGCGAAGGCGACATTTTGCGCAACTTGAAGAAAGCTGGTTTCATCGTGCCTTACGAACAAACAGCCGCGAGTGAGTACGACTTCACGGTCACAAACTTAGCCAGCGATCTCAGAGATGGTATTCGACTGTGTAAACTCATCGAAATGTTAGCGCCGGACGTTACTTTCGCCTCCATCGATAAGAAGACACAAAAAGTGGTCGAACATCACTCGTTGCTTTCGGAGTGCGCGTTTCCAGTGAAGACGAGAGAGGATAAATTGAACAACGTTCGAGTGGCTTTGAATGCTGCAAAGGATGTTTTAGGCGTCGCGTTACCTGGCGCATGGTCGAAAATCACGCCGTCGGATATCGTCGATGGTCATCGCGAGGCGACTTGTGGCATTCTATGGGCGATGATGACGCACGAGCACACGAAAAATATGAGCCGCAACTCGCTCGCGGCCCCGAAGAACATGTTGACGAAAGAAATTTGCAAGTTCCCGAACGCGAAGATTCCTACCAGTACGATTCAAGCTTTAGAACGCGAGATGCGAAACAACAAAGGCGCTCTCGCGTCTCGTCCGAACGGCATGCCGAGGTGCAGCCTCGAGGCGCTTCTCTTGACGTGGGCGAAAGCGTGTTGTTCCGAATTATCTCTCTCTTCTTCCTACTCGATCAAATGTTCCAATTTAGGAAGCGATTTTGCCGACGGACGAGTATTACTCGCCATCTTTCGCAAATACGCGCCGGGTCTTACCGGTTCGAGACGTCTTTCGCGAGAAAATCTCGAATTGAACCACCCGATCGATATGGACGAGCGCAAACGCGCGAGAGAAATCGCCGCTAGGAATTTTTTGCAAGTTGCCGAGTGTTTAAAAGCTATCGGTGGTGTCCCCATTCCTGGATTCGATGTTCGCTTCCACACGTCAGCTTCGGCGTTACCGTCCTCCGGTAACAGCAGTGGCAGTTTCAATTTAGAGAAAGATATCCCAGTTCCGCAAACCGGCGACGTGGCGACGTACCTCTTGTGTTTGTGTTCGCGAGTGATTCAGCACGTGGAACGCGTGGATTCAGCGAAGAAGATTCAGCGTTGGTGGCGATTGAAACGTCCAAATAGACCGAAAGTAGCGGATGTCGCTCGCATGTGGTCTCGCGCGCAAACGGTGATTAGTAAACATTTAAGAGGTTATTTCGCGAGGAAAGAGTACGAGCGTTCGTTGGACGCCGTGGTGACGTTTCAAAAAATGTGCAGAGGACGAGCCGATCGAAAAATGCTCCAGAAGAGACATAATGCGGCGATTGTTATAGAAAAACACGCGCGAGGCTTCGTTGCGAAGAAAGGATACAAAAGATTGCGCGAGAATGTCATTCGAATGCAATCCTTTTACCGCGCGAAAAGAGCGGCGTTGGAAGCAAATGTCAAGTATAACTTTGCAATGGTAATTCAAGCTTCGGCGAGAGGATGGCAAGTGAGACGCGCGGTGCGCGTGCAGAAAAAAGCGATACTTGATATTCAGAAATGTTACCGGGGGTATTTAGGCCGCAAAAGCGTAGAGGAGATGAAAGAGGCGAAGAGGAAGGAAGTAGAACGCGTCGAGATGGAGAAGCGCGAGGAAGAGGAAAAGCGGGAACGGTTGATTGAAGAAGAGAGGCAACTAGAAGCGCTAGTTTTGGATACATCTGCTACTTTAATTCAAAGTAGGTTTCGAGCATTCCAGTTACGAAAGGAATTCGTCCTCAAACGTGCTTACACCGAGAACATGCAACACATTTACAGGATCCATCGAGAGAGAAGAGCGCTTCGAAAGGCGAATCGCGAGCGACGAATGTTGCGAGAAATTGAAGAGAAGAATCGAGTGGAAGAGGAGCGAGTCAAAGCTGCAATCACGATACAGTGCTATTACAGAATGTATTTCGCGAAAGAGTTGTTGAAGTTCCGCAAATACCGTCGAGATAAAAACGCGGCGATTAAACTGGTCAAGTTCCAGGCGCGCGTTCGAGGTGTTTTAGCGCGCAAAGCTTTCAAAGAGGCGTCGAAAGAGAATAACCGAAAATGCCACCTCGCGGCCATCAGGATGCAAAGACACATCCGCGGTTTCTTGTACCGGCAGCATCACTTACGAAAGCACATCGAACGGACGATGAACACTTTGTTCAAATCTTCCCGCTCTTGCGGTCGTAAAGATGTCAAAACGTTAGCCGGGAACTATGCGAAGATTGCGGAAGTGTGCCAGTCCAAACTCTTTGGTTACCTTGCCATCGAAGCCTGTTATTTACGGTGTCCGGATTCGGTGACTATCCTCGTAGAAACTCTACAAATGTGCAGAGATTACGAGAGCGAGTCAGATCTCGAAAATCCGTTCTTGTTGGCGTGCGATATCCTCCACACCATTTGTTCGTACGAAAACGCCAAATTTTGCGAGTCGATTATGCGCTCGCATCAATACGCTCGAGACGTCGCCAGATGTCGTAAAATTAAAGATACGACCATGTATCTTTCCTTGACGAACGAAAATCGCGCGAACGTGTTAACTTCGGCTATTAAGAAGAAGAATGTAGTTGTTGGAAACGATGAAGACGAAGTCAACGACGAAGACGCGATGATCTTGAACGAGTTGCGAGCGTCCGCCGAGCAGTGCAAGAAACACGCGGAAAGATTGAACGGAGTGTTGGAGTGTTTAAGAGACGCGCAACCGTCGATTTGGAAGTATGCGCAAACGCCAAAGAAGAAGAGAAGAAGCGTCTGGGACTCGCATCAGCATCAACAGCAAGCTACCCTTCCGCAAACGTCGTCGCCGCAAAAAGCCTCGCCGCAAAAGAAACCTATTAGTATTGGCCACGTGATGAAATCACCAACGTCGAAGAAAAAAATAGTTTCCATCGCTTCACCTCCGGTGCGCCATTCACCGCGCTTGTTAGAGCTCAAAGAGAAAAAGAAGATGGCGTAAATAATGCGCACCATATAGCATAGCAGTTTGTTTACACATATTGATAAAAATACACACTCTGTAATGATGACGCGAAACGCGGCTTGATTTCAATTCTCTATTTCATCTATTTCATCGTAAAACTGACATCAGTCAAACCAATTCTCACGAAATCCAACAACAGCGTCACCAGCATGCAACTCCCTAAACTCTCCCATACCACTCGCCACATGGAATACGTGTTCTTCTTCCCTTTCGCGGTCGTCACGTCTTCATCCACCATCAAAAACATTGGAAAACTGACTATGAAATAAATCCCGTAAAACGCGCTCCCGAGCGTATACGCCATGTTCCTATTGGTAAACTCCCAGTACGGAAACGCACATATAGTCAACGTTTCCATAAACGCCGTCGTGTACGCTAACGCCGCCACAACTGTCGCATAAAACACGTCTCTGAATACATCTTTCTCGTAACTCGTCTTAATCTTCCGTAAAATCGAATTCGTCATCGCGTGGTAAAACATAAAATACGCGTGCGTCATGAGATACATCGAAATCGGCACGTCGTTCAACCTGTGCGCGTCAAACGTGTACTTGGCGTTTAAAACGGAATAAAAATAGTGCGTCCAAATGTAATTGCCGACGAAGGACAAAATGCCAATCCACGCGTTTGCTTTCACCACGTATCTTTCCCACACCGGTACGCCTTTATCCTCCTCGAACGGTTTCCACAGAGGATACACAACATACGGCAACGCACACGCACCGCAATAGAGTAAATAATGCCATCGCGTGAACCCTTCGTACAGTTTAAGCAAAATTATTATCGCGATGGAGGTTATCCAGCACAAGGAAACGGTGAATGTAAACTTCTCCGCCGCTTTCTTTGAAGGGTTTGTTTGGCACTGAAACGACGAGAACGACGAATGCGACGAGGACGATGCTCTCGCTGCCGTCCTCCTCGACGACGTCGCGTTCTTCTTCTTCTCCTTTTTCGTCGTCAAGAATCGACCGAGGGTAAAACAGACCAGGAATATGGAACAGAAAATCTTCGTCATGGTCGTTTGAATGGTGGTGTCGTTGCTCGTCATCGTCCTTTTTTCAGCGAAGCTTTTCGAGTGTTTCTTTCTTTGTTGCAATGGGGAAATCTTCACTTAAATTTGAAACACACGACAGAGGCAACGAAAGAGCAACCAAATGGGAGTGGTGTTAGAGAGCGATTCCGAGGACGAGGAGAAAGTCCTCCTCCCACAGAAGAAGGAGAAGGAGGAATCCTCCGATTCCGAGGTATTTATGTTTATTTATTGTTCTCGTTCTTCTTCTTCTTTGTCGCGTTGTCGTCGTCGTTGTTGTTGTTGTTCTTAGAAGAGCGCTTTGTGTGTGTTGGGGGATGATGATTTTTGAATTCAATTCGTGTCTCTCGCGCTTTCTTTGTGCGCTTTGCGGCGGGTTTAGAAGAGCACGGCGTGAGAACAGCGCTGCGCCTCTGCGGTACTCTCGCGCAGAAGTGCTGACGAATTCCTTTGCTCTCTCTCTGTGCGTATAAAATTTATCAGGAGGAAGCCGAGAGCACGGACGACGAAGGTGAACCGAAGCAAAAGAAGCAAAAGACAGACACGAAGAAGAAGAAGAAGAAGAAGAAGAAACAAGATGATTCGGATTCGGAAAACTCAGACGTCATCGACGATTTATCCGGCGACGAAGTCGACCAGTCAAACATCATCGCCGGTGGACGAGCCAGTCGATCGACGAGGCCGGTGTTTACGAAACAGATGTACGCCGCGGCGAACTTAGAGGACGAGAGCGAAGACGAAGAGTAAAATAGATTTGAAAATCCCCTAAGAGAAGTACTTCCACGAATTCGTCACACATCATTACGCGCGCACAAAAACTCGTTCGTAATACTCATGTCTTCTCCTTCTTCTTCTCTTCTTCAAAGGGCGGAAGTGTTCTCGCTTTTCCGGCACATGTTTCGCTTGGCGAGAAAAATGAAACGCGATAGCCTTAAAGAGGCGGAATACATCACCTCGGAGTGCAAGAATCGATTCAGAGAAAACCGATTCTTGAAAGACCACGCGCACGTGCAAAAAGCGATGGATTACGCGAAAACGAGAATTTACATGTGCGAAAACTACGGCATCGCGTACGAGAGGATGGCGAACGTGACGAGCTCAGGAGGTGGGGACGTGAAGATTGTACACGAGGGGTTACGAGAGGAAGTTGGGAACTTTGAGAGCGTTGGTTTACCTAAAAATGTCACGGCGGAGGAGGCGAGGAGAAAAGCGAGGGAGAAGAGGAGACGGATGTCGGAGAGCTTAGAGGAAAGTAGGAGTCGCACAAGTGGGAGTGGTGGTAGTAGTAGCACGTAGCGCACAGATGCAGTAGCAGCACTAATAAAAATACACGTGTCGTCGCAAACGACGACACCTTCAACAGGGACTAAACACACTCTTCTGGCCGTAATTTTTCCGTTCTTTATACCCGTCCACGGCATACATAAACTGCAATATCGGTCGCCGCGTGTCTTTACTTTCGTTTCCGATGCCTCTGTGCATCAATCGATAATCGTACACGACCCAATCTCCCGCTTTAGCGTTTTTGTTCGATTGCACGCCACCTAAAGCGTGCGCGGCTGCTCCGAACCCGAGTAAACCGGCATTTTTATGCGAAGTTGGCCAAAATTCTGTGTATCCAACCGTATCGTCCAAATCGAGGAGGGTCATGAATACACACACGGCGTACGGTGGACCGTGCGTTTTGACTAAAGCGCCCGTTTGTTCGTCGTACGTTTCCTGGTCGCCTCTGTGCGCGCCGTCGCAATGCCACTCTTGGTCTGAACAGTTCGGTTCCGTCCAAACGATGGATATGTTAATGTCTATATCTTCTGCGTTCCGTAAAATATCCTTCACCGGTTCCACCCACGGCGCGTCTGATTTAGCGAACTTAAAAAGTGCATCTTCCTCCTCCTTTTCTTTATCGAATAACGCGTCGAATCGATACTTCCCTCGACTCCCGATTTCTTTATAAGCAAACGCGTCGGTTCCAACAGAAACGTGCGAATGATTCTCTCGCAGGGCGCTTAAAATTACCTCGATTCTCTCGTGCGTTTTCATTCGAAACGAATCAACGAGCGTTTTTGACACTCGACAACTGCTCGTTCCTTTCGCAGCGGTACCACCGTCAGCAATCAAATACCCGTTCGCTCGGAAGTTTTCTCTCAAGTCGTCCTTTTTCTCTCTCTCGTGTCTTTTATCGTAACTGTATTTACCGTCGCAACTCTCGCTCTCGTCTTTCAAAAACGGAAACCGGCACGGTGCCGACATCAACACGTCCGCGTCCTTCGCCGTAATCATCATCGCGTTCCTGCTCCTCCTTTTCCTCCCGTCGTCGCCTCCAAAGTCGTCTTTCAAAAATACGTCGAGCCTTTTCTCGTGACGAACGACTCGCGTCCACATCTTTCTCAACAGAAGAGACTCGTCCCCAGACGTCCCTAAAAACGACAAAAGGATATCAAAATACAGCTTGCCCTCTTTTCCGCCACCGACACCCACGAGTTTATCTTCTTCTTCTTCTAATCGAGCTCCGCTTCTATCTCTCACCGTCCTCCACTCGTGCACGACCAACCGTCTTCTCTTCCATTGAATTGTAACATCGAGAAGACGTTCTTCCAGTTCGCTCGCATTTTCATCATCATCATCCTTATTATTATTATTACCACTCTCCTCCTCGATTTCAAAGCAAACTGCCACGAACACTCGTCGTCTCTGCTGCTGTAATCGCTGTTCTCGTTCTCGTTCCTGTCCCGCCTCGTCCTCCTCCTCTCCCTCGCTCTCTAAATCCATACATCCATATATATTTTAACAACGAACGAAGTTTTTCGACCTTTTTGTGTTTGTGTTTTGCAAAAAAGAAAAAAAAAAGAAAAAAAAAGAAACAGATGCCAAACGATTGCCCCTTCTTGTGTTTGTGTTTGCAAAGAAATGAAGAGAAGAAATGATCTTTTCGTTGTCTCTTCTTTTTCTTGTCTCTTTCTCTCTTTCTCTCGTCATTTTTAGAACGCGAGGAGCGGAAGAGGAATACACACACACGTACACACTCACGCGCTCACACAGAAAGACAGACGTAGTAGTAGTAGTACGAGTAGCTTAGGGAATAACAGCGACACGATTCAGAAGACGACCGACGATTTATTATTAAAGACGAGACGACGAAGACGCTCATCATCTCCGCGAAGAAGTTTGCGTTGGATCTCTCCGTTGTTTTCGTGTGATAAATACTAAACCACTCATTAAAAAACAAGCGGCGGCGCGAAAAGAGAGAGGGAAAGAGAATGACCGACCAAGCGGTGCTTCTGTTACGAAACCAGCTGAGAGGTGCGTCGTTTTTCTTGTCCTTCTTTTGTTTTGTCTGTCTGTCTCTCTCTTGGATGATGGATGATTATGATGTGGACGATGATTTTTCTGCGAGGAGAGCGACGAGGGGCGACTCCAACATTTTGTACTGACTTTTTCCTCCTTCTCTTCTGAATACTACTACTACTACTACGAATGCGAAAAATAAAACAGATTTAACTCGGAACCCAATCGAGGGCTTCTCCGCGGGTTTAGTGGACGATTCCAACGTCTTACAATGGCAAGTAACCATCATGGGCCCTCCGGATACGTTATACGAGGGCGGTTTCTTCACGGCGACGATGACGTTCCCGAAAGATTACCCGAACAAACCGCCGGACGTGAAATTTAAATCGGAAATTTGGCACCCGAACGTGTATCCAGACGGGAGGGTGTGCATATCTATCTTACACGACGCCGGGGATGACCCGATGGGGTACGAGTGCGCCAGCGAGCGGTGGTCGCCGGTGCAAACGGTGGAGACGATTATGCTGTCGATTATATCGATGTTGTCCTCGCCGAACGACGAGTCGCCGGCGAATATCGACGCGGCGAAGATGTTTCGAGAGGATTACGCGGGATTTAAGAAACGGGTGGCGAGATGCGTGAGGAAGAGTCAAGAGGAGTGCTTTTGAAATGAGGAGAGAAGCACACGCGATGAAGGATGGAATAAAGAGAGAGAGAGAGAGAGAGAAAGAGAGGGATAACGCAGAAATGTTTTAAAGTATTATAGAAGAGAGAATATATAAAAGAGAGCACGCTAGAAAGAGATAGACATAAGAGAGAGAGAGAGAGGATACGAAAAAGCAAGGAAAAAGAAGAAGAAGAAGAAGAAGAAGAAGAAGAAGAGAGTACTACTACCCATATCGATACAAAGATTTGAAATACCGATATTACATTACTTTTACTTTGAATCAACAACGCGTTTCCTACAAATCTACTTTTAATAAAAACAACTCTCCCGTCTAACTATTCGCTCTCTTTCGGGTCTTTCACTCGCGTCTTCTTCAACTTTATAGCCGCGTAATACACACTTCCAAACACCCCCACAATCATTCCGCTAAAGTTCGCCCATTGGAACACCCCACCAAAGAATATGTACCCAATCCACACCACCGCTAGATCTTTCACGTTGCCGCAAATAGCTTGCGTCAACGCCGAGTTCATCGACGTGTTTAAGAATATAGAGTAGTTCAGCGCGAACGCCAGCACGCATGAACCGAACAAGACTTTAACGAACCCACTATTTTCGTTTATATAAATAATCGTACTGAACACTTCCCCTCTTAACAAAGATAGCGCGAACAACGGCGCGCCGCACCAAATTCCGTTCGTCCACATCAACCCGAACGCGTTCAATCCGCTCTTCTTGGATACGCGTCCAATCATGATCAAATACACGCTCGTTGCCACGTTATTCAGAACGACCATGAAATATCCATACAAATTAAACTCCATATCGTTCATTCCGGCTATAATTGCGCCTAACACCATAAGCATCACCGCAAAAATCACGTCTCTCTCTTGCGCTTTCCCAAACGCCAGGAACTCGGTCGCCATCGTAAACGCGCCGGTAGTTCTTCGCAACGTCGTATACATCGGTAAGTTTACGCCTCTCAACGAAATCATGGACAACAACATGTACGTTAAATACGCGAGAGCTAACGGTAACGTCGTTCGAAATAACTTCACGGTTGGGAATCCCGTTTTCACGTTTAATCCGCCTTTCGGCACTTTCCCGTTGTTTGACATCGTTTCCTCGCCGTCCTGTTGGTCCACGAACGCAATCAAGTTCAGTCTTTTAAACACATACAAAAGCATCGTCGATACGATCAGTTGCGATAAGGTGATGACGTTTGCAAACGGAAAATCGTACAAAGATAACGCGGTTTTATTGAAACAGAGTAAAGCGACCGCGCACGCCATGTAGCTAAACGCCACCGACGCGCATTGGAAAGCCGTCGCTTTCGGTTTCTTTTGTAAATGGAGCAGACCAGCGCCGGCGATTTGGAGCGTGGAAAACGGTTTGTTTTTGGAGGAAAGCAACATGCGCACAGCCGCGAACAATGAATGATGCCGTTCTTAAAACGTGGAAGAGAGAGAGAGAGAAAGAGAGCGTTCGTTGTTCTTCGTCGTCGCTCAAAAGAAGTCGCTCTTTTTCTTCTGAAGAAAAGTCTGTTGTTGTTTTATCCAAAATGCTGTACTATTTGGTAGCATAGTATCAACGTATAGAAATAGTCTCTCTCTTCTGCTATCTAGTATGTGTTATATTGTTGTTATTGTGAGTGCGTTGTTACTTAATGGACATCTTGGCGAACGCCGCGGCGGCATCCATGGCTTCGGTCATCGCTTCAGCGTTTGGTCCTTGGCCTTGCGCGACGCCTTTTTTACCGCCGCCTTTCCCTCCGAGCGGCTTCAAGCACACATCTAACCAGTTTTTAGCCTCGTTGGTTTTGTTCTTCACGTCGGAAGGGACCGAACACAACGCGACGGCTTTCCCGTCGTTCGTGGCGAACAATGCGCACGATAAACCTTTCGCGGCGACCGATTGCGCGCACTCGCCCAACACTTTCGCGTCTAAACCTTCGCCGAGGTTGGCGACGAGAAAGTTTTCGCTCTTGGAGGAGGCTTCGCCGCACATGACGGAGAGTTGCTCGATGGCTTTAGCGGCTGCTTCAGCGGCGGCTTTTTTCTTTTCATCCAAGTATCGCTTATTTTCTCGGACGATCAACTCTCTCAAATTTTCTCGAGAAGCGAACGGCATCGTTTTCTCCGCGTCGTCGATGGAACCTTTCAACAAAGACAGTTGCGCGGAGAGCTCGGTTAAATCGGTAATTTTCGCCGTCGCATCAATCATATCCATGAAATCTTTGGCATTCTGGAAGGCTTGCCTCGCTTGGCCTTTCGTGGCTGCAGTGATGCGTCGAATACCTTTCGCTGTGCCGACTTCTTCGATGATGGCAAAATCTTCCGCTTCCGCGGTGCTTTTCAAATGCGTGCCGCCGCAAAACTCAATCGATCGCTTCGCCCACGCCTCGTTGGACGGATTGGATAACAAATCGTCGATGGCTGGACCGACAGAAACGACTCTGACCGGGTCAGGATACACTTCACCGAATACCGCGCGCAAACCGTTGATTTTCTGCGCGTCCGTTAACGCCACCTCTCTCGTGTGAACGGACAAGTTTTCTTTAATTTGCGAGTTGACGATGTCTTGCGCCTCTTGGATTTGCTTCGCCGTGACTGGTTTGTTGTGGGAAAAGTCAAAACGCAACTTTTCGTCGTCCACGACGGAACCTTTCTGGTTGACGTCGTTTCCTAAGACTTCGCGCAAGGCAAAGTTAACGACGTGTGTCATCGTGTGATTAGGCATGATGTCCGAACGTCGAGCAACGTCGACTTGCGCGGTGCACGCGTCGCCAACCGAAACCGAAACGGAATCATCCGATAGGACGTGCAAGATGTACCCAGCAGCCGCTTTCGCCTCGGAAACAGATAAATCTTTACCGTTGACGTTCAGAGACCCGGTATCAGAAACCTGACCTCCAGATTCTGCGTAAAATGGTGTCGATTCTAAAATCAAACCAAACGGCCCGCTTTGTCCTTCCGTAGATTGAACGAATCCGTCCGAGCTCGTCAAAATCGCTTTGACTGTCGTATCCACTTTCGGAACGTTTTCGACGTACTTGAACGAATCATTTGTAGTTGCGATGTTGTTATTCGACAACCATGCCGTCGCTTCCGCTTGGAACAACAAATCCACGCCGGTGTTCTTCTTGGAGCTCATTCTCGATTTCTCTTGCGCCGCTTTGAACACTTGGTCAAACTCTTCGTTGTTCAACGTCAAACCGTTCTCCTCGCACATGATTTCCGTTAAATCGTTCGGGAAACCAAAAGATTCCCACAATAAAAACGCCTCGACGCCAGAAATGACGTTTCTGTTTTCACCTCTCGCGCCTTCCGCAATTTTCTTAAACTTTTCGATACCTTTCAAAAGTGTCTTTCCAAACGATTCCTCTTCTTCGGCGATGATTTCGATGACTCTTTTTTCCTCTTTCTTGATTTCCGGAAACGTTTCGCCGAGCATTTTTACAACCGTCGGTACCAACTTGTGGAAAAAGCCTTGTTTGGCGTTCAATTTCTCGCGTCCAAATCGAACGGCTCTTCTCAAGACTCTTCTCAAGACGTAGTTTCTCCCATCTGACCCGGGACTGGCGCCGTCCGCTATGGCGACGGTTAACGTTCTCACGTGATCTGCGACTACTCTGTACGCCATATCTTTCTCTCCAGCATCAGCGACACCTAACAAACCGGTGTAAGGCGACGAACCGGTCACTCTTTGAATCTCTCTGAAAATCGGGAGAAATACATCCGTATCGTAGTTCGACGGTCGGTCTTGTAAGCAACTCGCCAAGCGTTCGAAACCCATGCCGGTATCCACGTGTTTGCTCGGTAACGGTTTCAAAACCCCACCTTCCTCTCGGTTGTATTGAATAAACACCAAGTTCCAAATCTCCAAACAGTTCGGATCGTCCATGTTGACTAAACTCGACGCGTCTCTGTTACCAATTCGATCGAAATGGATTTCGGTACAGGGACCGCACGGTCCAGTATCGCCCATCTCCCAAAAGTTATCCGCGCAATCGAAGGGTAGCACTTTCGAGGCTGGGAGAAACTTCAACCAAATATCTCTCGCTTCTAAATCCGGTTCTAAACCTTGCTTTGGATCGCCACCGAAATACGTCGCGTATAATCGATCCGGGTCGATTTTGTACACCTCCGTTAACAACTCCCACGCCATGGAAATGGCGCCTTCTTTAAAGTAATCGCCAAATGACCAGTTCCCGAGCATTTCAAAGAACGTGTGATGATACGTGTCTTTCCCGACGTCGTCTAAATCGTTATGTTTACCTCCGGCGCGAATGCACTTTTGCGAATCCGTGACTCTTTTCAACGTATACAGCGGTGATTTCGGGTCGCACGTGCCTAAAAAGATTGGTTTGAACTGGTTCATGCCGGCGTTGGCAAAGAGTAAAGTCGGATCGTCGTGCGGCACAACTGGCGAAGACGGCACGATCGTGTGCGCGTGCTTGCTTTCAAAAAAAGAAGTGAACGTATTTCGAACTTTCGCCGCGGACCAACTGCAATTTTCGGTTTGATCGATGGGCAAGTTTTTCAGCGCTTTCACTTCGCCTTCCCATCGCATCGGTTCTTGACAACACGTCATCTTCCCGACAGCTTCTAACCATTCCGGCAACGCGTACACCGTTTCCAACCAAAACTTCACCGCCGGATACTCTTCGTTCCACTCGTTCTCAGGAATCAGGTGTAAAAACAAATTCTCGCAACTCGACGCGCCGACGATATCCGCCAACGTAAAGCCTCTCTCTGGGACTAAAAACGCGCCTCTCTTCTCCGCCATCGTTTTCTTCAAGTGCTGTTCTAAACTCGTCAAAAAAGAGCGACATGTTTTCTTCGTCCTCTCCTCGTTTATTTCGTCGTACGCGACACCTCTGGCTTTCCCGATCCCGATGATTGGGTACAACCACCCCGGTCCGCTCGCGTCCAACTGGTTAAAACTATCCATAAAGCCGTCGATTTTCGCTCGCAATTCCGCACCCCCGCTTTCCTTCGGGTATACCATCTCGCCACTCACAGAGCACAAATATCGGCAAATCGCGTTCGATTCAAACACCGCCGTCTCATTCGCGTCGTCGCACACCAGCATCGGCACCTTACCGAACGGGTTCATCTTCAGATACTCTTCCGTTTTGTTCGTTTCCCCCATCGTCACCGGGACGTAGTCCAATCGAATCGAACAATACTTCGCGGTGACTGCAATCCGATGCGAACGAGACGTCGGCCCGTACAGCTTCATTTTTTTCAATTTTAATAAGAACAACAATAAGAATAACTGCACGTTACGTGTGTATATATATCTCAAAGATGCGTGCGATTGCGTGTCCGTTTATAAATAATAAAGAGAGATTACGAACACGTCTCACACAACAACATCAAGAACAGAAATGAGGCAAGTTTGTGGCCAAAATCAACTCTAAAACGCAAGAATTTTTTCTCATGCACACAAACACATCAAGCCCTACTGAAAACTGGTAAGCAGCGAGCGCTTTCGCGAAAAACGCGACGATACTCATTGAATTCAAATTTTAGTTTTAGAAGCAAAGAGAGGCGATTGCTCTTTAGTAGTAGTATTCGTGTGTGTTTTTTTTTGTGTGTGTCGAAGTAAATATATACGTTATGCGTTAAAAGTCTTAATAGTAAAACTCGTCTCGCGGAGGAGGACGGGTTCGTCTCTCTCTCTCTTTCATTCATTCATTCTCTCTCTCTGTCTCTTTCTCTTTACAAGTGGTAATCCTTCGGGACGTGCTCGATCCACCCTTTGGTATCTTTTAAACGACCTTGTTGGATGCCGGTGAGCTCGTCGTATAACATTTGTCCGGTGGCGCCAATTTTGCCGTCGCAAAAGACGGTTTTCTTGCCTCGGTGCGTGACCGAGCCAACCGGGACGACGACGACCGCGGTGCCGGTGCAAAAGCACTCGTCCGCGGACAAGACTTCATCCAAGCCCACTTTTCTTTCCTCGACCGTGTATCCTTTGTCTCTGGCCAATTCGATGATGCTCTTTCTCGTGATGCCGGGTAAAATGGTCCCTTCCAAAGCCGGCGTGGCGATCGTTTTGCCCTTCACCACGAAAAAGTTGCACGAAGACACCTCTTCGATGTATTTGTTCTCTTTGGCGTCTAAATAAATAACGTCCGAAAACCCCTCTTTTTTCGCTTGCAACTGCACTTTCAAAACTGGAGAGTAGTTTCCGACGCATTTCGTGGATCCGGTCCCGCCTGGCGCGGCTCGATGGTAATCCTCTTCGACGATCAAATCGATCGGCGACAACTGACCTCCCTTGAAATACGAAGCAACCGGACTGACGTAAATCAAAAATGTATACGATGGCGCCGGACCTAACCCCAAAATCGCCCCAGTCCCAATCAACAACGGTCGAATGTACAAGGATCCAACCCCAACTGGCGGCACGTAGTCTCTGTTCGCGCTGATAACCTTCTTCACCGCGTCTTCGAAGATGTCCTTCGGTACCGGCGGCATTGACATCCTCCCGGCGCCTTCCGCAAACCTCTTCGCGTTTTCATCCGGACGAAACGTAACGATCTCATCCTCGGGCGTTCGAAAAGCTTTCATGCCTTCAAAGATCCCTTGACCGTAATTCAACACCGCCGCGGATGGTGACACCGAAATGTTTCCGTACGGGTGAATTGACCCAACTTTCCACTGCCCATCGATGGTGCACTCGGCGATATACATGGATTCGGTTTCGGTTAAACCAAAACCAAGTTTCGACCAGTCAATCTCCGGCCTCGTTATCGCGTTGTTCACAGCGAGATTTCCTCTCGTTATTCTCTTCTCTCGTCTTCTTCTATTTAATATTCTGTTCTTCTCGTTGTTGTTGTTACTAAACTTGTTGTTCTGCATTATTGCACTTCGTCTCCCCGCCGCAGAGGACGATGATGATGATGCCGAAGAAGAGGCGACTACGCTAGAACTATTCGAAACCGTTGGTCGAAAAACCATCGTCGTCGTCGTCGAAGATGCGTTGGACGCCATCATTTTTTCTAGGTCTGTCTTTGTCTTCTCTCTCTCTCTCTCTCAACAGGAGGAGTGCAACACGCTCGTCGGTGTGAAAAGTAAAGTCCTCTTATCTCTCTTTCACCAATGGGGCGGCTAAACCCTAGACCCTAAACTTTTTTCAGTCTTTTTTTCTCTCTCTCACCTTTTTCCTTTTTCCTCTTCCTTCAAAACACAAGTAAAAGAGAGAAGCATTATTAAAATGAAGATCGACGAAGTCGCCTCGACGACGAAGAAAGCGCGAGTGGCCACGCACACGCACATCAAGGTATTTAATAATACTCTTTAACGACGAATTTAAATTCGCCTTTTTGATTGATTGTTATTGTTATTGTTATTGTTATTGATTGTTGTTGTTTTAAACAATTCTTTTCATCATCATCTTCGCGCGTGGCGTCTCACAATCGGTCAATTTTGTTTTGAATCCTTCCCATCATTTTCATCGTCATCGTTCGATTATTTCATCATCGGAGGATGAAACCTTTACTCAAATTGAACGCTCATCGCATCACAGGGTCTCGGGCTGAACGAAAAAGGCGCGGCCGTCGCGCAAGCCGCCGGATGGGTCGGCCAAGAATCCGCTCGGGAAGCCTCCGGCGTCGTCGTGGACATGATCAAAGAGAAAAAAATGGCTGGAAGAGCCTTGTTATTTACGGGCGCGCCGGGGACGGGGAAGACGGCGTTGGCGCTAGGGATCGCGCAAGAATTAGGGACGAAAGTACCGTTTTGTCCCATGGTCGGGTCAGAGGTGTATTCGCACGAGGTGAAGAAGACGGAAGTGTTGATGGAGAACTTTCGAAGAGCGATTGGTTTGCGGATTAAAGAGAACAAGGAGGTGTACGAAGGCGAGATTGTGGAAATGACGCCGGAAGAGACGGAGAGCACTTCGGGCGGGTACGGGAAAGTTATCACGAGCGTAGTCGTTGGATTGAAAACGGTGAAAGGGACGAAACAGTTGAAATTAGACCCGTCGATTTACGACGCGATGCAGAAAGAAAAGGTGAAGTTGGGCGACGTGATTTACTTGGAGGCAAACTCGGGGTCGGTGAAACGAGTTGGGAGGTGCGATGCGTACGCTTCGGAGTTCGATTTAGAAGCGGAAGAGTACGTTCCGTTACCGAAAGGCGACGTGCATAAAAGAAAAGAGATTGTGCAGGATGTAACTTTACACGATTTGGACGCCGCCAACGCGAGACCGCAAGGCGGATCCGATATCATTTCAATGATGAGTCAAATCATGAAACCGAAGAAAACAGAGATTACGGAAAAGTTAAGGAGAGAAATCAATAACGTGGTTAACAGATACATCGATAGTGGCATCGCCGAGTTAGTCCCGGGAGTGTTGTTTATCGACGAGGTGCACATGTTGGATCAAGAATGTTTCACGTTTTTGAACAAAGCGTTGGAGTCGCAATTGGCACCGATTGTTATTTTTGCCACCAACAGAGGGGTGTGCCCGGTGAAAGGCTCAGACGGGATGGTGGCACCGCACGGTATTCCGGTAGATTTGTTAGATCGCTTGCTGATTGTTCGAACGATTCCTTACACGAGCGAAGAAAACGTACGGATTTTAGCCGTGCGAGCGGACGTGGAAGAGATTGAGATGGACGAAGCGAGTTTGGCGAGATTAGGCGAGGTTGGCGACGAGACGACTTTAAGACACGCGGCGCAGTTGATGACGCCGGCGGCGGTGATTGCGCAACAAAGCGGGAGAGAGGAGATATCGATTGCGGATTTAGAGGAGTGTCAAAGATTGTTTTTTGACCCGAAGAAGAGCGCTAAGTTATTGCAAGAGCAAGCGGATAAATTTATCACGTATTGATAACTCAATAAAATTGCTTCGCGTTCGTCATCAGTGCAGTAGTCCTAATATTTATTATGTATGTAGTGGTGAAACAAATAAGAAATGTACTAAATGAAAATAATGGGTACTCTACAGTATGGTACACTTGGTTTTATTCGATATTACAAAACGCAAATCGAAGCGCGCGCAGCTTTCGTCCTTTTTTCCTTCCCTCTTGTTCTCATTTTATTGAACAGCCGCTGCCGCTGCACGCTTCTTATCAGCGACTACATCCATAAAGGTTTGTTGAGATTGTCCAGTCCCACCCGATCCGCCATCGGATCCTTTCTTTTCGTTCCCGGAATCGTTGTTCCCGGAATCCGTGTTCGTGTTGTTATTATCGTCTCCGTTGTTGGCTTCCTCAAACGTGCCATCGGAATCTCTCTTCGTCATTTGCATGTATGGATGTGGCCGCGTTTGCTGCGTCGCCATGGACGTTGGCACGAGCGCGTCACTTGTAAGCGTGGCCGTGGTCGCATCGCGAGCACTTTCGCTGTTAAACTTCATAGAGTTCACCGCACTCTCCACCAACTTGGCTTGTTTCTCCTCCGCGCTCGCGTCGGAAGAGGCGTTTAAGAAGGTTTGGTACCCGCTGCCGACGAGTTGCATTTGATCTTCCCACATTCGCTTCGATAGCAAATTCTTCTTCAAGTTATCGACGAGTAAAACGGTCGTTTCTCGATCAATCGGTCGCATATTTTGTAAATTCTCCGCCGCTTCTTCCGCAGAGATGCTATCGTTTTCCAACATTCTCGCAAACGCGGAGTACACGACTTGGAAGTTTGGCGTGTTTTGATTCGCTTTCTTTCTTTGCGCATCGGTCAGCGAATTGTTCTGCGTAGGATTCCAAGCCGAATGTTGCAACTGGTCGCCGCCGTTCACTTGCTGCCCCGCGCCACCTAAGTTCGAGCCGTGTGCAGACTGGTTCGTATTTTGTTGGTGTTGCTGATGAAAGCCTCCCAAACGCGAGGGACCTCCAGAACCGATGCTTTTTTTCCTGTCTGTACCTTTTGAAGTTGGGGTGTTCGGTGCTTTCCTTTTTGATCCTTTTTGCACCTCGTACGTTGCGCCCGTCAAGGAATTTCGAACTTGCTCTTGCATTTCATTCATTTGCTGCGTGATGTATTCGTGCGTCATGCATTGGTGGTTGCTCTTGGAACCGCCGCCGCTATTATCGTCCTCGTCACTAATATTATTGTTGTTTATGAAATCTGTCGCAGTCATCATCAACTCTTTATTATGACCGCCGGTTTCTTTGTACGAAGTTGTCGCCGTGCCGTTGTTGCTATCTACTAAACGGTTAATCGCGTCGTCTTCCGCCGAACCGCCACCAGAGGCGTCGTTGCTATTCATGATTTCTCTATTATTCTCGTCGTCGTCGTCTTCATCATCTTCTGCTTCGTCATCGACCATACCCGCAAGTTGATCGTCGCTTCTAAATAAGTCATCCATCGGCGGTTCGTTTCCGGGATGAAGCAAGGAGGATTTCTGTGTTTTCGTATTCTTCTTCATAGTGTTGGCGTTCTTTTTCGTTCCAGTAGTCTTCGGTTTCGCAGCTTTCTTTTCTTTTTTCGGCGTCGATTGCTTCGCTTTCTTATTACCCTCGTCGCTCGCGTTCGTATTATTATTGTAATTATTACTCTGCGATACTTCTTGCTTCTGCAACTGTTTCTTCGGCGAGAGTTTCTTCGAAGGAGAAGACGGGAGACCAGAGGCGGCGTCTACTAACGACGAACCGTTCTTAGTTGCAGTGGCATCAGCAGTTCCATCGCCTGTTGTTTTCACCGGTACTTCATGTTGTTGCTGCTCATGTACTACTACTTTAGCTGATGGCGGCGGTGCTATAGGTGGTGGTTTCACCGCTTTGTGCGGATACGGTCGACTCGCCTTCTTCTTCGGCCTCGGCGGTGGCACCGCTTCTCCGGTGCCCAACTTTTCAATCTTCAAGAAATATTTTTGCGCGTGCGAACGGATTTGAATGATCGATTTCGATTTCACGTGCTCTTTGATTTGCTTCCAGTTTCGCTGGTATCTGTGTATTCGAAGACGATACAAAAGAAGAAGAAGAAGAAGAAAAATGTCAGCAATAGTTGTTTTCGCGTTTTCGTCACGACGCCATAATCACAAGGAGAAAGAAGAGACGCGTCATCATCCTCCTCGCACGAAAGAAGCAGAAAAACAAAAAAACAAACGCACAGCGCGATAGCCTCCACGAACAGCCCGTGTTCTTCGTCCGTCCAACTTTCTCTGGATTTTGTGATGGTGTATTCTTTCCTCGCTTTAATGTTCACTTCTTCTTGTTCTTCCTTCTCCATCTTATTGTTAGTATTATTATTCGTCGTCTCTTCGTCGTTCGTCGTCATCTCTCCTCCCGCTCTCAAATTTGGACGTTTCCCTCCTCCGCCTCCGAAAAGATATTCTCGAGATATCTCAAAGCGGGGGGAAAATTCTCTCTCGAGAGATCTCTTTCAACGACGAAAGAAGAAGCGTTGATGCCGACGATCGAAAATGGTCAGATCACAAAGACAGAAGAGAGAGAGAGAAGAAGCTTGAATGAAGGAGATCAGACGGCAGAGAAGGCGGACGACGTGATCAAAGCGGCGCGTTGTTTCTTTTCTGCGCGTCGTCGTCGTAATATAATTTGGTAAACAGATTAGACGAAAGAAGAAAGAGTCAATTGTAATTTAGGGTTTGTGAAAAAAATTTTTTGAAGAAAAAAAAAGCCACAGACAGAGACCGTTGGGAGAAAATCTTATTAAAAAAGAAGAGGAGGAGGAAGCGGAAGAGAAGTGAAGCGGTGAAGCGGTGAGAAGAAGCATGGCGAATACTACTGCTGGAGGAGCAGAAGAAGAAGAAGAAGAAGATAACAACAACACCGGAATGATGGAATCGACGAAACATCCGACCGCGTTACTCGTGCACGTCGTCTTTAAATGTAGCGCCGTGCTCGTCTATGTCTTTTGCAACTGGTTTTCGGACGATTTCGTCATCATATTCGTCCTTTTGACTCTTTTACTGACGATGGACTTTTGGTGGACGAAGAACGTCTCCGGTCGCTTGTTAGTTGGGTTGAGGTATTGGAACGAAGTCGAAGAACAAAGCGGGGAGAGCAAGTGGCAGTTTGAATCGAGAGACGCGGATGGAATGCGGTTGGTGGATGCGACCGAGAAGCGGATTTTCTGGTGGACGATATACGGCGCGCCGTTGATTTGGGCGTTCTTTTTAACCACGTCGTTGACAAAGTTGAATTTCAACTACGCGTTGGTGTGTTTAATGGCATTGGGGATGTTGTTGACGAATACGATCGGGTACATGAAGTGTTCGAAGGATCAGAGGGAACAGATTAGCGGGTTGGCGCAAAGAGGCGCTCTGAGTTTTTTAACGAGAGGATACTTTTGAGTTTGTAGTAGATATATTTAGTAGTTTTGTCGTAGTAGTGAGCTTGTTCTATGCACACGTAGTGCTCTGCTTTATAGCCGAGACCGAATTTCGGCTGTTTCGTTTCTCTTCGATACCGTTGCCGCAATCGTACCGTGCGGCTCCGACGTGGCAATGTATACGTCGTCGTTGAATTTATGGTCTCCTCCGTTTGGCGTCATCGGTATGAAATGGATGTTTGGTAACGTAAATTTCACGTCTTTCACTTCTTTGATGTTGTTTACGATCGCATCGCCCATATTGTATAACGTCGCTTGCACCGATGGCGAATACACGCCTCTCTGCGCGTCGCCGAAGAACTGGTCTTTGATGTTTTCGAGCACTCGCTGGTAGACTAAATCGTAATCAATGTTGTTGTTGTTACTAGAATTGTTATTACCGAACCATCCTTTCCGTTTACTGGTATCAATTCCTCCTTCCAAGTCGTACGTCCACACGCAATCAATAGCAGTCGCTAAAATCCGTTCATTCGTTTCACCGAGTTTGGTAAACTTGTCCTTGATATATCCTTCGTAGCCGCTTTGCGTCGTTTTCAACACCCGATAATCTTTCAACCCACTCGTTACGGTTGGATGATCCATTCGTTCTCTCATCACGTTCACGAAACACGTGCGTATACCGCTACTAAACGTAAAACCGTGACTGTGCTCGACACCTCCTCTGACTTTAGCCCGCTCCCACGGCGCTTGGTCCACCGTCACCGACACCCCGTCTATGAGCGGATACGTTTCTATAAACGTTCTCGCGAGACGGATGGCGTACTCCTCCATAGACGTGCGCTCTTTACATCTTTGCGCGACCACGTAACACATATTTCTCGTCGTATCCGTGGTCGTCATCCCACCGTTATCTCCGCTCGTGTACGCTTTTTCCATTTCCGGCGATATGAGTCGAACGCACACCTCCCACTCGACGAAATAATGCGCGTTTTCTTTCGCATCTCTCCACGTCCGCCCCAAGCGGACTTTCGATTTCCCGTGCTCGTGTTCGGTTAAAAATCCCATTCTATGACGCTCTCGTTCGTCGGTATATTCAATAAATACTAAAGAAGTCTTCTCAAACTGCAAAAAAAGAAAAACTGCTTTTTATGGTTCTTCGATGCGTCTGTAGAATAACAGCGCGAGGAAGCAGCGCAGGATATGCGCGGATAAAAAGATTGATTACTTTGCGGCGTTTCAGAAAATTTTCTGCAGTTTTGTGACTGCTTCTTCTGAAACGACAGACTCATGACAAAAAAGCTTTCGCGAGAGACGAAAACAAAAAAAAACAGACTTCTCGAGTGATTTCTCAGAGGAGATCTCGTCAGATGCACGAAAGAAAAGTCTCTCTCGGATACTAAAGAAACACACCGAACGCTTTTAGTATCATCATCATCATCATCATTAATAGGAGTAGTAGTCTATTACGCAGTTAAAAAAAAGATAAAGATGGCGGACCAAACGCCGCCGATCCTTTCCGGCACTTTAACCAAGAGAGGCGGGAAAGACTTGTACGGCAAAAACACCTGGCGGTTGAGGCATTTTCAATTACATCTCGCGAGCGAGAAAAAATTCTTTCATCACCAGCAACGGTTTAATGACGAGGAGGAAAAAGACGCGGACGAGGAGGAAGAGAGAAGAGCTTTTAATAAAAAGGAAAAGTCGACGCTGAAGTATTACGCGTCCGAGCCGACGCACTCGAGGCAACAACCGAAAGGCATGTTCGAGGTGACCAGTAAGAGTACCGTTGTGACTTTAGAGGACGAGAAGATTCTCGAGGAACACGGCTTAGGGAGCAAATATTTAGGGAAGAAGTTGTTCGCGTTTTACTCCAAGATGGACGTCTCCGCGAAAGAAATCAATTCAGGAGTTTCGAATTCCGTGGTCGTTTGCGAGTGCGAGAATCAGCAAGTGTTGCAATCGTGGGTGACGGCGCTGAGCGACGCGATTGCGCGAGAGCGGAGTCGGAAAGCGAAGAACGGGGAGAAGGACGGAAACGGTAGCGACGACGAGAGCGATACGGAAGTCGACGCGAACGGGAGGAAAAGGAAAAGTGGTGGAGAGAAGAAGAATTCGTTGCAAAGACACCAGACGAAACACGCGAGAAGGAGTTTCTTTAAAGGCGCGCTGGAGAGAGCGGGGTTGACGGGACCGTTGGGGGGCGTCGGGGTGCCCACGCACTTGGAAGCGGTGTGGGAGCAAATCGCGTTCGTGGACGTCATGGCGGACGACGCGCTCGGGTTTGACGAACGGTTAATGCGCATACGAGATGAGAAAATGGCAGTTAGAGAAACGCTAGAAACTATGAGCGATTCGTGCTCGACAATTTCGAGAGCTTTGGGAAGTTTGCAATTTCCGATGTCGGTTCCGGAAACAAACGCGATTATGGAAGTCAGAAGATCGTTGGATGATTTGACCTTGTTATGTCGGCAAATCCCCGCAGGAACGCAAGATAACAACGCGTTTACTGCGTTTTTGTCCGTCTTTATCGATAGAGTGCGTTCGATGCGTCCGGGTGCTTTATTAATGTTCCCGGGTGGGTGGTCCACGCAAAACGACGGGAAGAGTCGCGCGCTGATTTACACCTTGCAACGACTGCAAGGCTCCTTTGTGTTTTCCGTGACCAACACGGGCGATGGATTAGAGTATCATCCCGTGAAAGCGGATCCGTCCTCGGATGGATTTTTATACGGGTTGACGACGCAATTGACGGAAATTCCAATGGATATGTGTTTAGATTCTTCCACTTGGGCTCTGTTACTTAGACCGATTGTCCATCCGCAGAAAACGGCTGAGATTGCAAAAGACCAAATTTACGCCAAAGTGTTGCCAATGTTGAACGGTCGTCCGTTATTCGCATCGGTTGGTGCCACGCCGCTTCGGACGGTTCAGTTTGCACCAAAGCCAGCCGGTGGCGATTTATCGTTTTCCTTGTGCGCGTTAGAAGCTGCGAGGTGCGCGTTGTGCTCTTTAGGATGCCCGCCAAAACGAGCAAACGCGTTAGTCGAGGTTGGCGTGAGACACGTCATGTTAGAAGAAGCCTTGCGGAACGTTTCTGAAATTTCGCTTCTGAATACTTCCGCGTGCGTAGCTCTAGAAACTGCGTGTAAAACTTTAGCTCGAGTTGCGACGCCGTACGCGGAAAAATTAGCCAAGGTGGAACGAGAAAATGGAGGGCAAAACGCAGACGCGAGCAACGTCGGACCGGTGCCTCCGGAAATCCTCGCGAGGATTTTGAAGTGCGTGGAAGCGACAAGACTGAGAGCTGCAAACGCCCGAAGGCCGACGTTACTTCCGCCACCGTTAGCCTCACCGATAGCGCCTAGAGATGCGAGCAACATGCAGTTGTTCGGTAAAATTATGCTCGAAGGCGGGACGAATTTACTCGCCGGCGACGCCAAGCCGCCGCCGATTATTCGTCCGGTCGAGTTGTCCATGGTTCCAGATATAGTCACTAGCGTAGAAGAAGCCGCACTAGCCATGCGAAAAGCAGCACACTGTTGCTCCATATTGGCTAACCAAGCCGATTTGACTACGAATTCGTATTCGCACAGAGTTGCGTTGTTGGTGCATTTGTTCGTGCACGTTTTGCCTTGTCCGATGCCGTTGACGCACAAAGACAGAGAGACTCACTGCTTTTGGCGGTCGGCGAGACCAAAGTACGAGACGCAATTAGAGCTCGCCCGGTCTTTGAATTTATGTTTACGACATTTCGCCACGGCGTCGATGTCAGTTTCCGCCACGCGATCGTTTGACGCCAACCGATTGTTGACGTTGTCGTGCATGGCGGCGATTACCGACGCGACGTTGAGAATGAAACCGTGCGATTTCCCGAGCGTTTTTTGCGAGCATTACGACGGCGTCAACGAAGGCCCGACGACTCTATTTGGGTTTGATACCGGTCCATTTGCAGTGGAGGCGGAGTATTTACGATTTCACTGCCCGGAAAGAATGACAAAATTGACGAAAGTTTTAGATTACTTCCATTCGCTCACCGAGTCCGTTCAATCCTCGCACACTTTGTTTCGATGGGAAGACGATCAACAAGGCATGACTTTCGGCCCGGGAGAGGCTCGATTATTAGACCAAGTTGCATTAGCGATCGGCTACGAACGGTCGCCGGATGCCTTGTCGAATTACTTTTCTTGCGAAAACAGAGACATGGCGGATCATTACCCGGAACTCGTGGCGTTGCGAGACTCTGTTTTCATGTTCAAAGCGTTGATGGCACCGACGAGCGATTCGCTCCCGGACTTGCGTCGATGGACGTTTCAAGATTCTCAACTGAATTGGAAGATTGAGCGCGACGAAAGATCCGGAGCGTATAACCTCAATGTCACCGCTTTCGATCGTCAAATGCGAGTTGCGCCTTGGGCGCGAGAGTTACGCATGGTCGCCGATAAAGATGTCGACCCGAAAACAGGGAAAAAGAAGAGGATATATGGGTTTCGCTCTGTCTTCGGAGGTGGTTTTTTAGCTAAATCCGTCGGCGATAAACGGCCGCGATGTCCACCGTCCGGAGGGAATCCGTCTAATTTAGTCGGCATGCGAATCGATACGGAGGAGGACGTTTTGCATTTGCAAACGTTGCCGACGTTTGACGATTTGCTCAAACCAAGCGAAACGGAACTTTTGTTGACGTACTTGACTGCGCCAATGGTCCGCGTTCCGTTATCTTTGAGACTATTTGCGGACGCAACCAGGTGTCGTGCGTTATCATCGCACGAAATCCAACAAGTTTTAGATGCGGTTTTGTTTGAGCCTGGTCCGTGGCAACCGCCCGGGTTGGTCTTTGTCCCCCAAGAGATTCCTGCGAGCACGAGACAGCATATGGCGACACCGTGTGGGGTTTTATTCCACGAGCTCTCCCACGCGCCGGCGCCTTTAATCGATGCTGCGGAAGAGTTATTGGCTTTAAGTTTAGAACTCGATACCGGCAGGCACGACGCTCCAGCCGTCCCGGGCGTTTTGTTTTCCACGCGAGCCTTGACTCGAATGCTCGCGTTTATCACGACGCTGATGGAGCAAGAACACATCGAAGATCCAAAGATGAGAACGAGAGGCGTTCAGCCACCACCGAAATCGAAAAAATCACTAGAAAATGCAAAAGAAAGAGTTAGCAAAGTAATTTCCGCGCGCGTTCGTCCAGTTATTCGACGCTGGTTGAACCGGGCGGCAAAATGTGGCGCCGTGCGCGCTGCGTGCGCGTTGCACGCGCATTTAGCGTACACGTATTATTGGACAAAACCTGAAGACTATGACTTGGAAGCAGCGACGACGCTGTTTACTGCGCAGGCATACATATTTGTTAACCATGTTTTCTTGGACACTCCGGACGGTTCCGAATCTATGGATAGAAAACTCGCGAAAGATACCGGAGAAAACTTGATGGATTTAGGATTCCCTCCGAACGAGATTTTCGATTTGTTCCAACGACAACGAAAAAATATGCTCGCGTGGGCGAAAGGAAACGAAAAAGAATGCAACGATGTCATGAACGGCATCGTCATAGCGTTGACGACGCGTGAGAGCAGTTCGTCGGTGCCGTCTGCGCAGCAGGAGGCTACGGACGCTTCTGCACATGACAGAGGATGGCGGTTGTCTGGCGAAGGCCGGTTCGTGGCGCACCCGAAAGACGAAACTACCGAGGAGTGGCAAAGGAAAACGGAGAATACTAAAAACGTTCTGTTGGAAGAGTATGGCGAACACTATGGGGAATGGTTATTGGCGACGACGACGCAAAACGCAGAGATGGAGGTGAATTGTCAACTCGGCGAGTTCACGGTCCGACGAAACCGTTTGCGGCCGCTCGAAAACGCCGTTCGAGAATTGCCCGATTTTGTGGCCGCATTAGATTCAGTGTTGAGAGAACGGAACGAAGAGTTTCGACAGAGGCTGTTGAAAGACGACGACGACGTGGACGAGGACGATTCGTTCACACGTTTACTCGCCGCTTCAAACTCCAAGTCCATCATCGCCACAGTTTTGAAGAACACGGACGAGATTGGTAAAAAAACGGGAGACGGAAAATCACCGTTCGCTGAATTCGACGCCTCGGACGAGGTTGTTCACTGCGCGGAAGTTCGCAACACAGAACATCGTAAGTGGCTCAGGTTGGTTGGTTTGCGTCACGATATCGAAATTTGGGATCCGGATCCTCGTGTGCCGACGCACAACTTTACCCGTCCGTACGCTACGAATGCCAGCGCGGGCGCGAAAGTCATGAACGTTTTGAGCGTGGTAGGTCTTGGTTCCGGATCGGGTTTGACGGAGAAAGAACGGTGGATTATGGACCGATTAGAGCCGATTATCCATGGTCCCGCAGCGGCTTTCTTAAAAGGCGTTGAGTTGTTCCTTCCGTCCGAAACGTTCAAAGGACCGATTGCTACCTTGCGAGGCGTCGGCGCGCCGGATGTGGTCGCGCCCGAGGTACAAAAGTCCTCCTGGTGGTGGGGCAAAGCCACAAAAGTTCCGAAAACATCGGTCGCGGACGAAGAAAATGCGAATAAACTGCTCACCGAAGTTGTCGTCGTGCGAGATCCACCGTTGGTACAGGTCTTTCGCGTCGAGTCTTTCGGTAGACGCTGGAGAAGAGCGTTGGTGTTTGCCTCCAACGCCTCGTGGTGTCTCGCGGATGTCGACCCAGACGGTGAGCCGAGTTTGAAGGACCCGAACGAAAGATTTTTACTGTCTGCAGTTCGATTAGGTTCTCGGGTGCAATCTTTAGTCGTAACGAGACACATTTCAAGTAAGCTCGGACGCCAAGCATTTGTTCCTGAACGACACTTGCGAGGGATAATCCCGCAAGCGTTGTTGCAAGATTACTCGTTTTGGCGATCAGAAGTTACCGGAGATTTGTACGGCACTGCTCGACCGACAGCTAAACACCCTCGAACAATCATTTACGTCCAAATAGAAGGTGCTAAAGGTGCCACGACGCCACCAGCGGAGGAAGACCCGACGGTCAGCGCGCTCGACTCCGTTTTTAGCGGCTCCGCGAGCACTTCTAAATCCGGTTTATTCGTTGATGACGCGCGAGGTATCGTTCATAGAATCCCAATGCCGACGAAAGACGCGAGTGATTTTGATTTCGATCCACAAAGCATGCCAGAAGGGACGCTTGTTTTAGTCGATTTGTTGTACGCCGCGGCTGGACACACCTCTTCCGTGGAAGAGATGGAAGGTGAGAACGACGACGTGTCGAATTTACTGAGCCCGCGCGCGGAGTCGAACGAAACGCGACAGAATCCGTTGAAAGCGTTGGCAAGATCGATTGCTGCCGTAGAAGGGTTGGCACACGCGCTCGTTTGGGTCGATAGAAAGACCGGTAGCGGAGCTGGTGGCTCAAAGAACAACAACGCGAGTGAATACATTCCCGTGCGAAGAGTTGAACTCCCTCGATTAGGTATTTCCTTTCACGCCGTGAAAGATACGACGGCGAGTTCACAAACGCGGTTAGAGTGCGAAGAACACGCGGGTTTATTTTTAGCTTCCGCGAGAACTCCAATGTTAGATCGCTTATTATCTGGTTTACCGCACGCTATGCTGTTAGAAGCTCGTGACGGACAGCTCGCGGTTTTGTTACCCGCCGGTGCCGCGCCGAGGCGTGCGGCGATTGACGCTGTCGCAAAACTCGGCGCAAGTAAGGGTTTAGGCGCAGACGTCATCGTCGATCGTTGGGATATCGCGTGGCACGACGCTGTCGGTGACTCGAAACATTATGTATACACGGTTCACGCTTCGCACGCGCATCTAGTATGCGATTCCTTAGCATCGGCGTTGTATTTGTGCACCATGCGATTCCTGGCTCGAAGATACGACGACGTGAAAAAACTCGTCGATTTACTCTTGTGCGAGAACGATCCTACGAGCGAAGAAGCGCAATTATGGGACGCATTAGGTCTGGCCGCCATCGAGGATCCGAATCCAGATGCGTGCGCGGCTAGAATTAAAATTCTACGCGCCGCTAAAGGCACCGCCGCGATGGATCGTTTAGCCGGCTTAGGTTTCAATGAATCCGTCGAGTGTTTGAAGTACGTCCAAAATTGGCGTGCGATAAGTGCCAACGTCCGATTAACCGCGGAAGAAGAACTAGATGTTGTAGACCAAACGACCGCGAGTGCTCGAGTCACGGAAGCGCAACGAGCGAGTCTCCGAACTCGAAGAAAGAACAGAGATGAGAAAACGCTCGAGGAAATCATCGCTTCAGATCCGTTGTTGTTGAATCGAGCCAGTTACTTGCGTTTGCTCGTTCATCACGAACGCAAATTGTTAATGAACGATCAACTGAACAACAGTTTAGGACAAACGCAAGGATTTCCTCTCTTTTACCCGCCAATACCGGAACACAGCGAATTCGATTCTATCGAAGATTTCTCCGCGTTCGACGATGCCATCACCGGTGACGGTCCGCTTGGAAAACTCGCCGGGTGGACATCGAGCTATTCACGACCGGACGATGTTTCTGTCAACGGCAGTAACGGCCTAAACGCTGTCAATAAATGGATTGAAAGCGGTTCTTTGGCCTTACAAAAAGAACACGGGTTCCCTTTACTCTTTGAGTTGCTCACGAGCACGGTGCAGTTGCGCGTATTACCGGGCGACGACCCGCATCGTTGGGGTAGGGCTTTGTTACGATTCGTTCCGAAACAACAGAGCGAGAAAGCTGGCACTTTAATGTCCATTTTACGCGTGTTAGCGGCAAATGCAGACATTGCGAGGGAGTGTCCGCGCGCAGAAGAGCGGACGTTAGGCGTCAAACTCTCCGCCATGTTTACGCAAGACGGCGCCGTCGGGCAACTCTTGAAACGTGTGAAACCGTATTTGAAAGAAAATCGAGACCGTTTACCGTCGCAAATGAATTACATTGGCGATCGCTACGCGTCACCACCAGCCTGTGAAATGGTAATCGACGCGTGGTATCAAACGCTACTCAACGGTTCGAAGTGGGCGTTACCTAGATTTGCTTCGGCGACGTTGCGACAACGTAAATACCCGCTCGAGAACGATCCGCAAGTATTGCAAAAGTACGGCGCGAACAATCTCGCAACCGTCGATTTGAATTATTTAAGCTCGCAGCCGTTAGCGGTTATCGATTTAGCGTCAATAATAGTGCCTGTCGAGGACGATCGCGCGGGAGATGCGATCCAAGGTTGCTTGGAAAATGGTTCCGGAGGGTTACCATTTGACGTGTCGAGACACCCTTCGTCGGCGACGCCAATCGCGAAACAAACCTTGACAAGATTACGGCAAGATTTAAAATCGAGCGCGGATAGGATTGCAAAGCAGAAACAGGAACCTGTGAATGTCGCAACGAACGAGCTCACGTTAAATGGATTCACATCTTTCGATTGCGAGCAAATTGCCATCGAAGCAGCAGCGTCCAAGGCTGGTCAAGCGTCGATCAACGCGCGAGCGGTATTGCGCTCGATACTTGAAAAGTTGGCCAAACAGGTTGCGCTCGATCGCGCCGCAGCTTCAGAGGCTGCCATGGTCGCTACGGCAACCGCAAACGGCCTGGATAGATCAGCCACTGTCCGTTTCGAAATGCTTCGACTGGGTTTGCAAAGGCGCTCGGGCGCGTGGGCCGAAGCGACGTACGACGATTTACTGGAAGCGATGGCGTGCGAACACGGCGAGAAGAATTTGTTGAAAATCACCCCGGGGGTAACTTCAGACAAGGTGAAACAAGCGTTGCATTTAACCGCACAAGCGTTGTTGCTAACCGCAAGAGCCGCGCAAGGTGCAAAATGTGCTGCCGCTGCGGCAGATACGTTATTAGCATTATCAAAGTGCGCTAAAACCGTCGAACGTGATGGGAAAGCATCGTTAGCTTTGGATTTAGGTTTACGCGCGAGAGGTTTGGCGAAGATGTTGTGCGAGAAGAGATCGTACTTTAAAAAGAGTGTGGTGGCGAACCGCGAGCAACAGCAGAAGCAAGCTGTCGCAGACGAACTTGATCCGTTCGCGGAAAGTCCGGCAACGCCATCGCCGACGTATTTAACGTACGATCCCCGATTGTTAATGTTTGAGTTTTCGCTGGCGATTATTTTGCGTCAGCGACAAGTTCAACTGACGAAACAATTTGTTCAATCCGCTGAGCGAGGTGGCGGTGAGTGCGCGCAAATGCTCATGGGTGAAGGTAAAACGACCGTCGTGTGTCCATTACTTGGATATTTACTCGCAACGGATACACGAATGGTATGTCAGGTCGTGCCGCACGCTTTACTTGAGTTTTCGCGAGGAACTTTACGCAAATCCTATTCAGGCGTTATTCGGAGATCAGTGGTTACTCTAAAATTTGATCGATACACGACGTTGAGCGATGGGAAGTTGCTCGATGCTATGCGCAAAGCTAGAGACGAACGAGCTATTGTGATCACTTCGCCAACGGCGTTGAAATCACTCGCCTTGAAGTTTCTCGAGGCGTTACACTTGCTTGATCAATCACACGTTGCGTTTGAAGAATCGAGAATGAACTCAAGTATTTTGAAACAATCAAAAGATATCGTCACAAAAATGTTTGGTGTAAGAAGAGGCAAATCGAGGTCCGAGCGCGTCGCCGATGCCGGAGCTTTATCGGAAGAGGAACTCGAGGCATTGCGAAAAGAGGCATTTTGCGCGTCTGAAATTTTTCAAATCTTCCACCAAGGTTTGCTCATTTTAGACGAAGTCGATTTGATTTTGCACCCGTTGAAATCCGAATTGCATTGGCCGTTAGGGCAAAGAATCCCGCTAGATTTTTGTCAATCAAGGATTGGTGATGGATTGCGCTGGAAACTTCCATTTTTCTTATTGGACGCGGTATTTTCGTTGTCCAACGAGACAAATGGATTTATGCCTTCCACGAAAGAAGCGCAAGGCTCGCAAGAAGCGACGGAGATTTTGAAGCTAATTCATACTCGCATAACGGATGCAATTAAGGAGAAAGCAGTACAAGCGGTGCCGCACGTGTGCGTGTTGGATCGAAAATGGTACCATCAGTCGCTGCGACCGCTCCTGGCGAGATGGATTTCGGTATGGTTAAGAGCGCACGGTGCGTTAAGAAACATGGACGATGAAACTTCCATTGCATTTTTACTACGAGGCGACAGAAGCGCTTCGACGCAGTTACAACGCGAAGCCGAAGATGAAGGCGTGAAGATGGCGAACCTCGCGCGAGACTGGTTGAACGCGTTACTCCCTCACGTCTTGTCCAAAATCAACCGAGTTACGTTTGGTCTGCTCACGTTACACGACGTGAAAAATTTGGAAGAATGGACGCAGGCGTCGGTACCTTTATCTCGAAGACTGTTAGCGGTCCCATTTGTCGGTAAAGATATTCCTTCGAGAACGAATGAGTTTTCGCACCCAGACGTGGTCATCGGCTTGACAATTGCGGCGTATCGCATCGAAGGTTTGCGCAGATCCGATTTTAAGATTGTTTTGAAAGCCATGCTCGAGCAGTTTTCGAACGAAGCTGGCGCGCAACAAAAGCGACCGAGTTCGCTTAAGTGGGCGTATTGGGTTCGGTTAGCCGGCAAATCCGTGAGAGGCGAGGCGAGAGCTAAAGCGCAACTAGAGGCGAGGCGCAAATCTGCGCATCAAGGTACGCACTCACATCTGAACGTCGGCAAAGTTTCCGGGTTTGACGCGTTACTCGCGGACATTTCAAACGTGGAATTGAATCAGTCTTTAGATGCTTCTTTCCAATCTTCACCTTCGTGGTTGAACGACGAAAACGAAACGTGGCCGTTAAATCTCGTGGATATGCGTGACCATGAACAGGTTGAAGAATTGTATCAACTCTTGAGATTGGTGCCGGAAGTCATTGAAACGTATTTAGATACTTTCGTGTTCCCGGAAACGGCGAAGCATCAGGGCATGAAACTTTCCGCCACTGGACAAGAGCTCGGTGGTGACGTTTTGTTCCCCGTGCGTTTAGGTTTCTCGGGAACTCCAGCGGATTTACTCCCGTCCGAGTTGGGCGCTCCGAAATTTGAGCTTGGCACAGACGCGAAAGTACTGGCCACTTTAAGTGACCGAACCGTGGTTTCCTGTAACGACATGTCATCGGACTGGACCGTTGATAATATATTGAAAACCATCGCAACCGCAGAGCCACCTTTGCACGCGTTGATCGATGCTGGCGCTTTAATTACCGGTAAAAGTAATCGCGCGGTGGCGAAATTCTTATTAGAAAACGGATTAGAATGGGCAGAAGGATGCGTGTTTCTCGACGAAAACGACGCACAAATGATTTTGATGCGTCGCGGACCATGGGAAGTGATTCCTTTAGCGCGGGTTGCCGCTATGCCGTATTCCAAACGCTTTTCATTTTACGACCAGGTGCACACGACTGGGATGGATATCAAACAAGCTGCAGCGTCGCGAGCGGCGTTGACATTAGGTAAAGATATGACTTTGCGAGATTACGCTCAAGGCGCGTGGCGTATGCGTGGATTAGGAAATGGACAAACTCTGGAGTTGATCATCACTCCCGAAGTATCCAAACTCGTTGCCACGGAAGTTGCGATTGGTGAAGGCCGATTGCCACAAACGCGCATCGCAGAATTGCAATCCATGACGGACGACGAAGCAGAGAGAATGCGATTACGAGACGTCTTAGCGTGGCTTACCATCAACACTATGCGCGCAGAAAATGTACAAGCCGGTTTATTAGCTGAACAAAGAGCCGCAAATGTCTGGAGGAAACACGCCTATCGGCTCTTGTTGGAAAGAAACATGACAGTTGGTTCCCATAAATGTACCGATGAAACGCAAAAGTGCCTCGATGTGTTTCGAGAACGCGTGACGTTCATCGTCCAAAACGCAATTCCTGAAAAAATGTCAGCGTCAAGACGTCTCGCACAGTTGTGCAGACAATACGAACACATCATCATGCACAACGAAAAGGCGAAGGAACATCTGCGAAATATTGTCGCCGATGTCACGCGCATGGAGGCGGCAACGTTGGAAGCAAAACAACGTGTCGCCATGGCAGCCGCGAACAACGACGGTTCCGAAGCCGCTGGTGATCTCGGCTTCGACGGTGCCAATGTCGATAGAGTTTTGCAATCCGAACAAGTTCAAGAAAACGAGCAAGAACAAGAAACCGAACAAGAACAAGAGCAAGAGAAGGAGGAAGAAAAGATGGAAGAAATCATCGAAGAATCCGCGGCGGTTGTGAAATACTCTCGAGATGACGAGACGCAAATCGCTTGGAAGTTGGACGATCTCGCCGAGCCGCAGCGGTTACCGTTTTACAAAATGCAAACGTTCAAGGTGTACCAACCAGGAATGAAATTAAAACACACCGATCCGCTACCGTTTCCAGATTACTGTTGGTTGAGTAAGAATTACTTCAAACCTGGATGGGCGTTGAACGCGCATCGACGATTGAAGAATTCCATCATCGTGATGGATCTTATTCCGGATTTAGACGAATTAGCGAGCGATTTAACGAAAGGCTCTTCGAGTACCGGTCAACAAAACCGTTTGTCGATGGCACAAGAGGACGCTTTACGAGCCGCCTTCTCGATGTTTGATGGTGGCGGCACCGGCGCTCTGAACGAGAGAGAGCTGAAGGATGTCTTGAGAGCAATCGATGCCGTCGTTGATGACGACGAAGTTCGTTTGACCGAACTGGCGAAAGAAGTAGCCCATGACGCTGCAAAACTTGGATTGCCTTCCTCTGGCGCGGGCGTTACGTTTGAAGAGTTGAAAAGAGTCATCCGTCAAAAGAATATTTACGCGTTGCAAAACGGCCGATATTACGTTGGCGTTTCCTTAGCGGAAGCGGAATCGATTCGCGTCGCCATGCACTTTTCCGATTGCGACGAACGATCGAATGGCGATATCGTCAAGTTTAAGAACGTGCAAGTTGCGTTGCGCATTGCCGGTGGAACCTTGTTGGAAGGGTCGAGGAGATACGCACCGGCTGGCGTGTTCCAAGGGGCAACGGCGGAACAATGCTTCCGATTTCTCGATTCGCAACTCGATTTCGAAGAAAGAGAAGTTTCTCTACTTCTCCGCGCTTTACAGGAAGCACCGTGCGATAAGCGCGCGGCTTTCTTCGATGCCGTTCGAAACTGCAGACGCCGTCCGAGGATTCCGTGGCAAGAAACGCCATTGGCGAAAGCTTTGACGACGGCAGACGAGTTTCATTTACTCGCGAGTCGCGCGCTTACTGCACGTGTACGCGCGCAATTGAAGAGGAAGCGCATGCGTTTATTAGATTGTTTCCGAGCGTTTGACGTGGAACGAGCTGGTTCATTATCATACGAATCTTTATACGGCGGTTTGTCTTGGTTAGGCGTGGAGTTATCACCGACGCAAATGTTGGATTTGGCGAAACGAGTCAACGTTTCGGGTACCGGCGTCGTCTCTAGAGAAGAGTTTGAAATCGCTTTTGGACCGGACGATGATTGGCAGAAGGAGTGGGAAGAAGAAGATCGCGTGAATGCTGTTGGAGGTGGTCATAAATACCATCAAAATGCGAATGGCAACACAAGCATGAACAACATGATGATGGAGTCTCAATTCCCATCCAACCGAGACGTGATTCCAGCGTCTTCAAATAACAGCATCGACGATTTACTCGGTGGCGCCGGTCCACCACTCCCCAGATACGATCAACAGCCGGTTTCTCACCAACAGAAGAAAAAAGTTGTGAATACAACTGCAAACGTATCCATTGACGACGGTACCGGTTTAGGCGATTGGGCGTCCATGGGCATGGCGGCGACGTTGCCAGACATTGCTCCAAAGAAACCGGCGCCGGCGGCGACGAAATTATCCGGACACGTTCCGTCTCGAGACGACCCGTTTGGATTGGGGAGTAAGAAAGCTGGTGTTACTGCTGCAACACATTCTGCTGCGCCTCCACAACCGGAAATGCTCGCCTTTGAAGATTGGCTTTCCGGCGACGTGAGCAACTCGCTTTCGCAAAACCCGCGCAACTCGACCACTGCGACTGGCGATTTAATGGGGGGCTCAAACACCATGCGCAATAATCAAGCGTCCGGAGCGGCAGCCATTGAAGACGCTCGTGCAAACATCTCGGCAAAATCTTTGCATAAAGAATCTGACCGAGAAAAGATGCGCAAAGATGCCGCTTCAGATGCAAAGCTTACACGCGATGTCGTTCGTAACTTTGCAGTTTCTTTGGTTCATCACAAAAATTTCACTCGCAGTTGGAGTTCGGAAGGTACTGGGAGTCGTAAATTTGGCACGACTTGGTTTCCAACGGGCGTAGTTGCCGCGTTTGCGTCGAGTTCAGATGTGTCTAAGTTGTCTAAGAAGGAGCGTATAAACGTTGGGTATTTTGCCTCCTCCAGTCGAGGCGGACCAGCCGCGGATGGGGCGTTCGCGTTCGAAGTTAATGACGGCAGCGCGTTCGCGCTCACGGGTTCGCAAAATATGCCAAGAATGATTGAGCGCTTATTTCCTTTACCGGTTCGCTTTAGACAGATTTTTGCGCAACAGTGGAAATCATCGGGGTTGTTTGCCTGGTTACCGATAGCCCCGCCCGGTCATATCGCTTTAGGCATGGTGTTCACAAGCAGCGCGGAAGCGCCTTCGATTGCGAAAACGAACGTCCGGTGCGTCCCGGAAATATGGTGCGAACGTCCGTCAGTCGCGCCTAAAATAGCATGGAGTAACGAAGGGAGTGGCGGTGCACCGTGTTCAATTTGGCGAGTGAACTCGTTGGGTATGTGCTACGCGAAAATCGGGTTCGATGCTCCACGACCGGAAGAATTGTGGGATATAAAGCGCGGGAATTTAATTCCCGCCGAAGCGTTTA